>R06__coassemble_198_pt1 | contig 22841 bp, 19 predicted proteins | sample R06__metabat2_low_PE_028 | metagenome-assembled genome bin R06 | reverse complement strand
AGGGGGCGTGCGATGTGCTGGGCGACTGCGTCCAAAATTTGGGGGCGTGCGAACGGTTTCGATAGACTTTCGGAACCGATTCTACAATCAAATCACGCAGTGATTTCCTTAGCCCTAGTGCCTAATGCCTAATGCCCTGCCTTCTAATTGAACGGTTAGACTAACCTCCCGAAATAAAGTCCCAGCACCCGACTTTTAAGTCTCTTATTTATACAGTTCCGTCGAGAGGTATCTCTCACCGCTGTCGGGGAGGATTACCACAATCCGTTTTCCTCTGAATTCAGGTCTTCGTGCAATCTCCGCTGCGGCGTACAATGCGGCGCCGGAAGAAATTCCCACAAGCAGGCCTTCCGTTTCGGCAACTCTTCTTGCTGCTGCGTATGCCTGTTCGGTTTTCACATCGATAATCTCATCCACAAGGGATGCATCGTAATTCCCGGGCACAAAATTCGCACCGATACCCTGTATTCCGTGTGGCGAAGGCAGTCCGCCTTTCAGGACTGGCGACTCGGCTGGCTCTACCGCAAACACCTTGATGTCCTTGTTGTATGCCTTCAATACAGACGCCGTACCGCAGAGCGTTCCGCCTGTTCCGACACCAGCAACCAGAGCGTCGATTTGTCCATAGGTATCCCGCAGAATTTCAGCCCCAGTAGTCTTTCTGTGAGCAGCCGCATTTGCAGGATTGTTAAACTGATCGGGGATAAATCCGCCAATCTCTCTGGCAAGCTCCTTTGCCTTTGCGATGGAGCCAGCCATACCTTCCGCCGCAGGAGTCAGCACAAGCTCGCCACCCAGGGCTTTCATCAGCATTTTCCGTTCCTCGCTCATATTTTCCGGCATAACGATGATGACCTTGTAGCCCTTGAGCTTTCCGGCAAAGCAGAGCCCGATACCGGTGTTGCCACTTGTGGGTTCGATAATGGTGGAGCCTTCCGTCAGCAGTCCGTCAGCCTCAGCCTGTTCAATCATGGACAACGCAACCCTGTCCTTGGATGAGCCCAGAGGGTTGAAGTACTCCAGCTTTGCCACGATTTCGGCAGCAGCGCCACTTCTTGCCGTGTATCTCTCCAAATTCACCATGGGAGTATTGCCCACAAGCTCCGTAAGGTTTGCGGCAATCCTGTCAAGAGAGCCTCCGCCGAAGCCGGCTCTTACCGTACCATGATGCTTGTCCTTTATGTTGAAATCAACCTTCAAATCCGCCATAATCAGTCATCCAGCTCACTTTCGTCAATGATAATTTCATTCTTTTTCGGAATATCCACACGGTAAATTGTCTGATTGGAAATGTCGATATAGGGCGCAATTATGGGCGGAATGCCACCTACCGCAGTGATGTTTGAAATATAGGCACGGACATATGGGAAAAGCGCATCGTAGGTATCAAGATGAAGCTGTTCCTTGGTGGCGTCTTTGTCGAAGGCAAACTGACCCGCCATTGTAACATTGAGATGGAATTTTTCCGGATTATTTTTATTGCTGACGTTTGCCTTGAATTCGCCAAGGCAATGGTTGTCGGGAGCATATCTCACGCTGTATGAATATCTGTGCTCCAGCTCGATTTTCTCACCGTTTGCAAGCTTGTTTACGAAGTCGATTTCGTTAACTCTGACTCCTTTAAGTATAGGTTTAACCATTTATTCTACCTCTGTTTCGCTGTTTTCCTCGACAACGGTTTCTGCTGTCGCACCTTCTTCGCTCTGCTTTGCCTCAACAAACAGTGTATCCGACTCGATATTGTTGCTGTTTGCTGCGTAGGAAAGCAGGACATTTATGTACATTCCACAGTCATCAATTCTGCATCTGAAATTATCATTTCTCGAAATGTATGAGCCGATGATGGAATCGGGATTTTTAAGATACATCGCCGTCTCCGGGTAGGCATAGCCCTCTGGAAGCTTGGCAATTCTCGAATTGAGTAGCTGGATAAATGCGGTGAAGTCGTAGCCACTCTCCACATTTTCAATTGAAATTCCCTGTTCGTCAATTCGTCTGTAAATCTCGTATGTGGACAGGAGTGCCTGGGTGAAATTGGCATAAACAGGCTGTCTGGTTGCGATTTTGTCCATATTGCCGAAGATATTGTCCAGAGCAAGTGTGAAATACTTTTCCGTCGGAGCGTATTTAGTCAGCTCATTGAGTGCCACCGACAATTCGGGGTCATTGTTCTCCGCATAATTTTCTGTCACCATCTTGTCCGCAAGAGTCTTTGCCGGATTGAGATAGGTCTCGTCCTGGGTGTATCCGTAAATATCGCAGAGAGCCTTCAGCACGACACATTCGCTATACTCCGAGAAGCTGTCAGTCTTTTCTGCAAAGTCCTCGCCATCCGAGGCACCGTAATACAGGGTATCCGAATTGCCGGTCAGCGCAAGAATCATACCATTTCCCAGTAGTTTTATTGTGTCGTCAAAGTCCTGGGAGCCTGTCTTTTGGGCTGTTATGACAAATGCGGAAGCCGTCCTGGCAGTTGCGGTAAGTGAAATTTCATTCGCCGAAGTGTCCGCAACGAAGGCAGTCGCAGCATCCTTTTCCACCACGGCAGATTTAAGATAATTCGCCACGGAGAGGAGGATTTCATCGTTAAGACCTGCGGAGTCAAAGCTCATACCGTAGTTCGCCATAGAGTAAAGTGCCTCAGCGTGATATGTGAGATTGTAGTCGTTGATTGAGGTATCGTCAACAGGCATCACGCCGTAGTCCAGCTTGCCGTCGCTATCAACACCGGCGATGAGCTTGTCGTAGACGCTGGCAGCAAGTGAAAGAGCCGTATCGCTGTCGAAATTGCCCACACGAATGCCATAGGACGCATCCGCCGTATCGTTGAGAACATAAGCCTCCTTGCCGTCATAGGCATATCCTGCACAGGTGAACAGGATGTACTCACTGGGAAGAGAGTCAATTTCATCGCTACCGTTTGTGGTGAAATATCTGTTAAGATAGACGATATTCACATCGTGACTCACATCGTAGTCGATAATGTCATTGGCGTTGATTTCAGCCTCTGTCACAGCCACGGAGAAGTCACTGTCGAATGCGATACCGTAGCGGAAGAAATTCTTATAAAGCGGATTAAGCTCCTCAAGTTTTGATGGGAAATCCTCTGCCGCAATGCTTTCAGTGGAGGATACAAAATCCACACGAACATATTTTGCGTTGAAGCCCTCGGCATAGACGAACTCGTCCATCGCTGTCATAACTGCGTCGTAGGCATCCCTTGCAGTTTCACCCTTTGCGTGAATTACATGGGCACGGTTTTCGCCGTTGGATACAGCCAGGAACACTGTCCTCTCGCCGTCGCCGATACCTTCAGTCAGCTTTTCCTCAAGTTTTTCAGAGCCGAAGATTACATCCTCAAGGTTAAGCGCCGCCGCCGCAAGATTTTGACGAGCCTCCACCGATGCAGGATTTTCAGTCTCAATCTCAAGCTCCGTGGTGGTTGTATCGATGGAATCCGGAGTCTTGGAATGGAGAATTATAGACACGCCCACAAGCACAAGTCCGATGACCACAGCAGCAATTAAGCCGATTTTAATCATCTGCTTCTGCCTTTTCTTTTTTTGCCGTGCAGCACGACGCTGTTCTCTCATATTATTTTGAATAGGTTCGCTCATAAAAGTCATCCTTTCTCGCTCGAACATAAAAATCCAGAATATACTATAATAAAATTATATCATACAATTCAAAATTTGTCAAGTAAACATTCTGTTACCGACTTGATTTCATACAAAATAAATAAACTTGAACAAAAATCAAAAAAACACTTGCATTTTCGTTCGGTTAGTGATAAAATAGACAGGATGTGTTATCACGGCTTCGGGCGACTGCCGCAATGCGGATACACCGTGACCCATTGCTGAGATACGCAAATAAAAAAAGAGGTGTACTATTATGACACAGGCTGAAAAGCAAGCAATTATGGCTGAATACGCCACACACGAGGGCGACACAGGTTCTCCCGAGGTTCAGATTGCAGTTCTCACAAAGAGAATCAACGACCTCACCGAGCATCTCAAGATTCATCAGAAGGATCACCACTCCCGTAGAGGTCTTCTTATGATGGTTGGTCGCAGAAGAAACCTCCTTGCATACCTTCAGAAGGTTGACATCGAAAGATATCGTTCCATCGTTGCAAGACTTGGTCTTCGTAAGTAATTGCAGTCATTTGCGGCGGATCTCCCCGGTTCGCCGCAAACTTTCACAATGTCCGACGGAATAGAAATTATGTGAGTTCCCGACAGCATTTTTTTCGGAAGCCGACATAATTTCTGTTTTACGGACATTCAAACAACACAATAAGAGGTAAAATTATGTTCGAAGAATTCAGAAAATTCGAAACCACTCTTGCCGGTCGTCCTCTCGTAGTTGAAACAGGCAAGATGGCTCAGCTTGCAGGCGGTTCCTGCCTCATCCGTTACGGTGAGACTGAGGTCCTCTGCACAGCCACAATGGCAGACAAGCCCAGAGAAGGCGTTGACTTCTTCCCAATGTCCATTGACTTCGAGGAGAAGCTCTACTCCGTGGGTAAAATTCCCGGCTCATTCCAGAGAAGAGAAGGCAAGGCAAGCGAAAAGGCTGTTCTTGCTGCTCGTGTAATTGACCGTCCCATTCGTCCTCTTTTTCCAAAGGATATGAGAAACGATGTGGGTATCGTCGCAACAGTTATGTCCGTTGACCCGGATTGCCTTCCCGAAATCACCGCAATGATAGGCGTTTCCGTGGCTCTCTCCATCTCCGAAATTCCTTGGGCAGGTCCCATAAGTGGCGTATCCGTAGGCCTTGTTGACGGCAAGTTCGTCATCAATCCCACCGCCCAAGAGCGTGAAGTTTCAGAAATGGCAGTCACCGTATCCTCCACTGACGAGCTCATCGCCATGATTGAGGCAGGTGCAAACGAAATCGACAACGACACCATGTTCGATGCCATTATGTTCGCCCATAAAGAAAATCAGAAGATTGTCGAGTTCATCAAGGGCATCCAGAAGGAAATCGGCAAGGAGAAAATTGACTTCCCGTCAAATGATCCCGCTCCCGAGATGTACGAGGCTGTTAAGTCCTTCGTTATCGACGATATCAAGGTCGCTCTTGACACCGATGACAAGCGTGTCAGAGATGAAAGACTTCTTCCCATTTACGCCGCAGCTCACGAGAAATTCGATGAGGTCTATCCGGATGACATCGCAAAAATCGACGACTGCATCTATAAGACACAGAAGTATGTTGTCCGCCGTTGGCTTCTTGACGAGGGTAAGCGTGTAGACGGCAGAGGCATAGATGATATGCGTCCTCTTGACGCTCAGGTTGATCTTCTCTCCAGAGTTCACGGCTCCGGTATGTTCACCAGAGGTCAGACTCAGGTTCTCACAGTTGCCACTCTCGGTACTGTCGGTCAGGCTCAGGAGCTTGACGGCATCGACATGGAGGACACAAAGAGATACATCCACCACTACAACTTCCCGGCATACTCCGTTGGCGAGACAAAGCCCTCCAGAGGTCCCGGCAGACGCGAAATCGGTCACGGCGCACTTGCAGAGAGAGCTCTCCTGCCTGTAATTCCCAGCGTTGAAGAATTCCCCTATACAATCCGCCTTGTTTCCGAGGTTCTCTCCTCCAACGGCTCCACATCCCAGGCATCCATCTGCGGTTCCACACTTGCCCTTATGGCGGCAGGCGTTCCGATTAAGAGCCCTGTTGCGGGTATTTCCTGCGGTCTTATCACCGAGGGCGACCGTTTCATGACAATGGTCGACATCCAGGGTCTTGAGGACTTCTTCGGCGATATGGACTTCAAGGTCGGCGGCACCAAGAAAGGTATCACCGCAATTCAGATGGACACCAAGGTTCACGGTCTCACTCCTGCCATCGTTAAGGAGGCATTCGAGAAGACCTACAAGGCTCGTTGCAAGATAATCGACGAGGTCATTCTTCCCTGTATCCCAGAGCCCAGAGCAGAGCTTTCCAAGTATGCTCCCAAGATGCTCACCACCAAGATTGATCCCGAGAAAATCGGCGACGTCATCGGCAAGCAGGGTAAGGTTATCCAGAAAATCCAGGCTGAGTGTGACTGCAAAATTGACATCGACGAAGACGGCTCCGTATTTGTATCCGCCCAGGATTTGGACAACGCACGCAGAGCTATCGACATCGTTGAAACCATCGCCAACGATCCCGAAGAGGGCGCTATCTACAAGGGTGTTGTCACAAGACTTATGTCCTTCGGCGCATTCGTTGAAATCGCTCCCGGCAAGGAAGGTATGGTTCACATCAGCCAGCTCGATGTCAAGAGAGTCGAGAAGGTCGAGGATGTTGTCAATGTAGGCGACGAGGTCATCGTTAAGGTTCTTCCTATCGACGATCAGGGCAGACTCAACTTCTCCAGAAGAGAAGCTCTCATCGAGGTAGAAGGCGCTGTTCCGGAGTTCAATCCCGAGGACGAGAAGCGTGAGCGCAAGCCCAGAGGTAACAGACCTCCCAGAAAGCCCAGAGATTAAAATAATATAAGTCCGGGATTTACCGTCCCGGATTTTTCATATAAAATACGCTCCGAAAAGTCGGGGCGTATTCTGTTATTGTTAGAAAAATTTTCTTAAAGAAAGTGCCTATATCGGATTAGTATGCAATTCCCCAATAGACCATCTTCTTAGCCGGCTTGCCACAGCAGACGCAGACATCGGAAAGATTTTCCTGCTCAAAGGGAATACAACGAGTGCCTACACCAGTCAGCTCCTTGACCTTGTCCTCGCACTCCTCGTCACCGCACCACATGGTCTTAATGAAGCCGTCACCGTTCTCGGCGATGCATGCCTTTATCTCATCAACGCTTGTGCAGGCGTGAGTTCTTCTCTCCATATTATCCAGAGCCTTCTTGTAAATCGCCTTGCCCAGCTCGTCCAAAAGTCTTGCAATCTCATCTTCGAGATTATCCAGGGACACGAAATACTTCTCACGATTATCTCTACGGACAAGTACGCACTGATTGTTCTCGATGTCCTTGGGACCGATTTCCAGTCTCAGTGGAACGCCTTTCATCTCATACTCGGCAAACTTCCAGCCAGCGGAGTTGTCGGACAAATCAATCTTTGTACGGAAGGTCTTGGACAGTCTGTCGTTAATCTCGGTAGCCTTCTCCTTCACGCCTTCCTTGTGAGCCGCAATGGGAATTACAACAACCTGAACCGGCGCAATCTTGGGCGGAAGAACAAGTCCGTTGTTGTCACCGTGGGACATAATCACAGCGCCTATAAGACGAGTAGTTGTACCCCACGAGGTCTGATAAACATAGGACAGCTTGTTCTCCTTGTCGGTGAATTGGATATCAAACGCCCTTGCGAAGCCGTCACCAAAATAGTGGGATGTGCCAGCCTGAAGAGCCTTGCCGTCATGCATAAGCGCCTCTATGCAGTAGGTCGCCTCTGCGCCAGCGAACTTGTCTGAATCCGTCTTGCGACCTTTGACTACAGGCATATTGAGGACATTCTCGCAGAACTCCGCATAAACATTGAGCTGCTGCTCAGTCTCGGCAATTGCCTCCTCGGCAGTTGCGTGAATTGTATGACCTTCCTGCCAGAGGAACTCACGGGTACGCAGGAACGGACGAGTGGTCTTTTCCCAGCGGACAACACTGCACCACTGATTGTAAAGCTTGGGCAGGTCACGATATGAGTGGACGATGCTCTTGAAATGCTCGCAGAAAAGGGTTTCGGATGTGGGACGAACGCAAAGTCTCTCCGCAAGAGGCTCTGTTCCGCCGTGGGTCACCCAGGCGACCTCCGGAGCGAAGCCCTCCACATGGTCCTTTTCCTTCTGTAAAAGTGACTCCGGGATGAACATGGGCATATAAACATTTTCATGTCCCTTTGCCTTGAAACGGGCATCCATCTCTTTTTGCATCAGTTCCCAGATTGCGTAGCCATAGGGACGGATGACCATACAGCCCTTGACGCCGGAATAGTCCACCAAATCCGCCTTTTTGACAACATCTGTATACCACTGTGCGAAATCATCCTCCATTGCGGTGATTTCGTTTACCATTTTTTTATTATCAGCCATTTTAATTCTCCGCATCGACATTTACGCCGATTTTGTTAAGCTCTTTTTCAAGGTCGGACACATTCTGTCGGTCGCTTGAATAGCAAATTCCATTCATTCCGGCATTGATTGCGCCGTCAATATTCGCCTGAACATCGTCAATAAACACACATTCGGCAGCTTCCAGGTGAAACACATCCAAAAATTTTTCGTAAATCTCCGGTTCCGGTTTCAGAAGCTTGTAGTCCGAGGACACAAAGGTACCGTCGAAATGTTTGAAGCAGGGATTGAATTTTGAGTAGTGATACCAGTCCTGACCTGCATTGGACAGAAGGTAAATCTTGTATCCCGCCTTTTTCAGTCTGCCGATAAAGGGCTCCATAAAGGTGTAGACCGGCATCTGTTTCTCCGCAAAGCACTCCTCCAGCAGAATGTGACGAAACAGCCCCCGAAGATGCTCCGGCAGCTCGTCGATAAAGCGGATGAAGGACTCCTTTTCCACCGTACCCCGGTCGTATTCACGCCATTCCGGTGAGTGGAACACCTTATCCTTGACAATTTCCCTGTCGAGTGGGTCTAAAATTCCATTGTTGTCCAGAATTTTGTCTGCGTCGAAGCACATCAGCACTCCGCCCATATCGAAGACAATGTTTCGTATCATTTATGCTCCTCGATGAACTTCACAAAGTCCGCTACGGAAGTGAAGCCCTTTACCTCTTCATCTGGAATTTCAATTCTGAATTCATCCTCGATGTCCATGATGATTTCCACCACGTCAAGGGAGTCGATGTCAAGTTCCTTGAGGCCTGCCTCGGGAGTAATTTCTTCCTTGTCGATACCCAGAGTATCGCTTATCATTTCTCTCAGCTTTTCAAATACCATAATATTATCCTATATCCAAAAAAAGGAACGGAAACGAGAAAAAATTCTCATTTCTCATTCCTATTGAAGTGCGTAAATTTATCTCTTTCTGAACATATCGAAGATGTCGGCGAAATCGTCGTCTCCGAAATTGCTTGTGGCGGGCTTGGCAGTCTCAACAACCGGCTCTGCACCAATGACGGAGAACTGCTCGGGAGTCGGATCTGCAACGGGAGCCTTTCTATCGGGGATGACATTTGCAGTCTCGCCGAAGCCAGTTGCGATAACGGTGATGTCCATCTCGTCATCCAAATCCGGGTCGATAGCCACACCGAAGATGATGTTGGCGTCTGTGGATGCCTTCTCGTGAATGAGATTGGATGCAACATCAACCTCGTCAAGAGTCATATCCGGAGAACCGGTGATGTTGATGATAACGCCCTTTGCACCGTCGATTGTTGTTTCAAGAAGCGGACTTGAAACAGCTGCGGTGGCGGACTGAACAGCCTTGTCCTTGCCAGTAGCCTTGCCGATACCCATATGAGCATGACCAGCCTCTTTCATAACGGAGGTGATGTCTGCGAAGTCAAGGTTGATGAGTCCGGGAACCTTAATGAGGTTTGTGATGGAGGATACGCCCTGACGAAGCATCTCATCAGCCGCAACGAACGCGTTTGCGAAGGTTATCTTCTGGTCGGATACCAGCTTGAGTCTTTCATTGGGAATGATGATAAGGCTGTCCACATTTGCAGCAAGCTCGGCAATACCTGCCTCTGCCTGCTCCATGCGATGCTTACCCTCGAATGCAAAAGGCTTTGTGACGATACCAACGGTGAGGATGCCCATATCCTTGCTCATCTTTGCAATGATGGATGCAGCGCCTGTACCTGTGCCACCACCCATACCGCAGGTGATGAACACCATATCCGTATCCTTGAGAATTTCGGTAAGTCTGTCCTCGCTCTCCTCGGCAGCCTTCCTGCCTACCTCAGGATTTGCACCAGCGCCTTTGCCACCAGTGATTTTTTCACCAATCTGAAGTTTAGTTGTGGCCTTTGAATGAACAAGAACCTGCTTGTCAGTGTTGATGGCAACAAATTCAACACCCATAATATTAGCCTCGACCATGCGGTTGATTGCGTTTCCACCGCCGCCGCCGACGCCTATAACTTTTATTTTTGTTACTTCTTCGTATTCATTGGAAATCTCAAATGCCATGTTGCAGTCTCCTCTATGTAATATGCCTATAACTCAATCTAATTATATTCTACTATATAATAACACGGATTTACGAATTTTGCAATAGTTTTTTTCGGATTTAATAAATTTTTTTACGGAAACAAAATATCAACCTGCGGCACCTGCGGTATCCACAATATTGCCATTGACATCCGTCACGGGAGCCTGTGTAACGGTTTCGTGAGTTACATCACCCACCACTACCTTGCCATCAATGGATTCAAAATCAATCAGACCCTCTTGACGGACACTGCTCTCCTTTTCAATGGCATCCTTCAAAAGCGCCATTTTGTTTTGCATATTTTCGATTTTTCCGAAACGAATTTCGTATTTTTGTTCCTCACTACCCTGATAATTCATCACAATACTCGGGTATGACCTGAGGTCGTAAATCACAATTCCGTCAATTCCAGCGTTTGTCAGCTCCTGTTTGAGAGTCTGCACCGCTTCCCACTTCTCCTTAACATCCTCATTGTCAGATGTTATTTTGTGTCCGATTTTGAATTCACAGTCCTCAAATCCCAGCAAAATGGTTATCTTTGGCGAGGACAAAAGTCCCGTTTCAAGCACCTTGCCGTTGTCGTCCAGCAGGACATACAAATTGTCACTGGTTTTCACCGTAAACACCGATTCCTGCTCAGTCACGGTGATGATGAGCTTGTCCGGCAGTTCCGGCTGAAATTCCACACTGCGAATATATGGCAGAGCCCTCTCAATCTGTTCTCCCGCATTTTCGTAATTTGTGAAAAACAGACTGTCGGAGCCTACAGTAAGCCCAGATGCCATACGAATTTCGTCCGCTGAGTATTTTGTGTTTCCCACAACCTCAATTTCCCGGGCAATAAACACAAATTTACCGCTAACAAACACCACGATAGCCAAAAGTAAAAAACATATCGCCAGGCACATAAGCTTTTTACGGAGTTTGCTCTTCTTTTGCTTTTTATCCGACTTCGCACGAATGCGTTCATTCTCGGTTTTTGGAATATTCACCGTGGAGGTAGCTTCGTTGTATCGTGACGAATAACCGTTATTCCCTCGGCTCGTCCCGGGTCTTTCATTCTGCATATTTATTCCTTTGCAAGCTGTACAACTATTTTTGCGATTTGGGATTTTGCATCTGTTTTAGCCATTGCACGGGCGTTTTTGCCGATTTTATCCAGTCGCTCTCTGTCCGACATAAGTTCCTCTATTTCGGATTGAAGCTTCTCTGGTGTGAGATTTTTCTCCTCAATTATCAACGCCGCATCACGGTTGACCATTGCCATTGCGTTGTGGTACTGATGATTTTCCGCAACATTGGGCGATGGAATAAGCACAGCTGCCTTGCCCAGAGCCTGAATTTCCGCCAGGGATGAGGCACCTGCACGGGATACAATCAAATCCGCCGCCGCAAGACAATCCGCCATATCGTAGATGTATTCACGGATGTCCGTATTTGGAGCCTTCACATCTATGCCATTTTCTTTGAATTTATCAAGCACATAGCCGCCGAATTTTCCGTAGCCGTGTATGAACCACGCCTTGTCTGTCAGCTTCGGAATTACGCCCAGCATAACATCGTTTATAGCACGAGCGCCCAAGCTTCCGCCTGTTGAGAACACAAGAAACGCATCCGTCGGTATGCCCAATTTCTCTCTTGCCAATTTTTTGTCTGCGGAGAGAATTTCGCCTCTGACTGGAAGACCTGTGATTATCGGCTCATTTTTGGATGTCATAAGCTTTGCTGCCTCCGGAACGGTGAGAAGAGTTCTTTCCGCCGTCTTGGCAAGTGCCTTGTTCGCCATACCGGGGAAGGCATTTTGCTCATGAATTACGGTCTTGATGCCCTTTTTTGCCGCAGCTCTAAGCACAGGACCGCTAACATATCCGCCGAAGCCCACCACCACATCCGGGGCAAAATCACGCAGAAGCTTCTTCACCTGAAAGAAGCTTATGACCAGGTTTATCAGGGTTTGGAGATTTCGTTTGATATTTTCCAATGAAATTTTCCGCTGAAAACCGCTGATTGTAATTGTGGTAAAATTAAATCCGGCAGCAGGCACAAGTCGGGATTCCATCTTGTCCTTTGTACCCACAAAAAGGATGTCGGCATCCGGCTGTGTATCACGAATTTCGCCGGCAACAGCCAAGGCTGGATTTATATGTCCGCCGGTACCTCCGGCTGCAAACAGAATTTTCATCTCACTCTGCCTCCGTTTCGACTTGAATAAGGATTGGGACGAGTATTTTCTCTCGAATATCTGCCTTTGGATTTTCTATCCTTCCATGCTCCAACGGGCGTCATATCTCTGCCCTCTTCACGGAGATTATTGTGGCGTTCCACAGAAAGCACCATTCCGATTTCTATGCACTGCATAAAGAGTGCCGAACCGCCGGCGCTGATAAATGGCAGAACCGCTCCCGTGTTGAAAAGCAAGTTTAGATTGACAATCAGATGAAGCAGTGCTTGTACAAATATATGACCTGCCACGCCGTAGACGACATACCTTTCATTGAGTCGGTTGGTTCTACGGGCGATTTTCAGACAACGGAAAATCACAAGGGCATACAGGAGGATAATGAACACGCCAGTTATGAATCCGCCTTCTTCACAGATAATGGAGAAAATCATATCGGATTCTGCCACCGGGACATAGTATTTTTTCATAATCGACTGACCAAAGCCCACACCGAATATTCCGCCTCGTCCCAGAGCGATAATAGCATTCTGAACCTGTTCGTTATCATCGCTGTTAAACCTCTCGTAAATCTTGGTCACAAGATCACCGATAAGGTCAATATTCTCAAGCCGTTCATGGAAAACAAGAGCAAGGATTAGCACGATAGCGCATATAAATGCAACTCCGAATACACCCCACTTGACGCCTCTTGTCGTGTTGCCAAGCAATATCGGAATGAGTCCAATTGCAACAATAAGCACCATTCCAGAGATATGGTTACCCAAAATAACTAACAGTCCGTAGAGCATTACAGCTGCGACACATTTGACTGTTGATACAACGCAATCCGCTTTGGGATTAGCCGGAAATCTACGCTTGTTATAAATCTCCTTTCCAGGCTCATACAAAACAGTCATAATATGTGCAAATCGTTTCCTTAAAAAGGTGTCATTTTTACCTACGCCTGTATTTCTCGGAAAGAGCTCCTTGCTTTTTGGCACAGGTAGCTTTCCAATCCGATAAAAGTCCGTCTCCATAACTGCCGCAATCAGCAATATGAGTGCTGTTTTCGCAATTTCAGAGGGCTGGAAGCCATACATATATCGTCCGAAATCCTGGTCATTTATTCGTCCAAGAATCGCCGCAGCGCCGAGAAGAACTAATACACCCGCATAGGTAACATACCCCAAGGGCTTGTACCACTTCGTATCAAGGTAGGAAATAACGAACATTGCGGCGAGGCCGACGATTACAACGACAAGCTGACTTGTGAATGTGTTAAAAATATCAGTTGAGCCATTGGAAAGCTCGCTGTATGCGCTTACCGAATACAGGGCAATTAAGCCAATTATCAAAAGCACAACACAGCTACCAACAAGAATCTTATCCGTCTTTGCCTTGCGTTTATAGGTGTAAAAATGCCACCTGGCAAACTTCGGCAAACCCACTGTGCAGTGGATTACCAAAGCCGCAACAATAAACAACGCAAGCATTACGGTAATTATCAGATGCTTCTTATACAAATATTCACCGCTGGAGGTGGAATAATAAAACCAGTTGTGAATGATGTTACGGAGGAAATTCATGGTTTTCACCTGTCCATCAAAGCCGTCCTGCGATGCAGAGTATGACGGCAATTGTACCACCCGAAAGTCCGAGAATTATATCCAGCCTCGGATTGGGCTTGTTTTTCTTGAACAAAAGTCCGGTGGCTTCTCGGATGTAGGGCAATCCGCACAACATAAAAAGCCAGGGAGAATCTATCATATAACAGACCGCCACCGCAGAAAATCCAACAAAGACTTTTCCACCGCAACCAGTCAGAATTTTTTCATTATCGAAATTCAGGAGCTTGAGAGCTATGAAAACTCCGCACAATGCCCCAGCGAAAATTGCTCCGCCGACGCTTTTTCGTACAAAAGACAGCACCAACAGGCAGGCAAACATAATGAATGCCGAATTATCCCCAGATTTTTCATCGGAGGAATACACTCGAACACTTTCAACAGCCAGCGGAATTACAAGCGCCGACACAAGGCAGTACACCATCGCTCCGCCGAGATTTCCACAAAATGGCACAAAGATAAAATCTGCGCCACCACGAATCATCGTGAATACATAAACCGCCGCCACGAGAAAAATTCCCACGGGCGGAATAATTCTGCCAAGACCTGTATTCACCTTGCGGATTTTTTTCAGGTAGTCATCACAAAGATATGGAATCGCCACACCGCAGGCGGAGAAAAGTCCGGCGAAGAGCTTCAACCGAGAAAAATCGGTTACACTTTCGGATAAAATTCCGTCAAGGCATACCGCCGACACAACGCAGACACAAACACAGGGAATAATCAAAATTCCGCCAAGTGATGTGTAGCTCCGGGTATTGCCGTGTTCAAGCCGTGACATAAATTTGCCTGTCACAAGGTACAGCACATACACCGTCACCGCCGACGACAGAAAGGCAAAGAGGATTGGAACTCCGCCACTCATACCTCGCCGAACACTCTCTCGATTACATTCTCCAGCTTCATTCCACGGCTTGCCTTGAAGAGGATGACATCGCCTTCACGGATTTCTTCGGAAATCGCCTTCGCCAATGCAATACATTCCCTGTAGGATCTGACATTTTCGATACCGCCTTTTTTCGCCGCATCCGCAATATTCAGTGCCTCCTCACCGTATGTAAAGAGAACATCTATATTTCTTGATGCCGCAAAATATCCCACATCCGCATGGGATTGCGCCGAGAATGAGCCCAATTCGAGCATATCGCCCAGCACCGCTATTTTACGCTTACCTTTTATGCCCCGAAGAACATCGATTGCAGCGATACAGGAGTCGGGATTGGAGTTGTAGCAGTCCACGATTCGGGTGATTTCATTTTGTTTAACCACCTTCTGACGCATGCCTGAGGGCACATAATTTTCCAGACTCTTCACGGATTTTTCAAGCGGAATATTCAGCACATGTCCCACCGCAATGGCGGCAAGAGCATTGTAAATATTGTGATTTCCGGCAATAGGAACAAACACATCCGCCGTCTGTCCGAAGGCGTCAACGGTGAATTTCACGCTCTCCTCGTTGGTCTCGATGTTGGTTGCAACAATGTCCGCATCCTTGTTTGCAATGCCGTAGGTGATGATTTTGTAGTCATCACGCTCCACAGTACGGAGCATATCGTTGTCCACATTGATTATCAGCGGACTTCCCTTGTCTAATCCATCGAGAATTTCCAGCTTTGCGGCGAGGATATTCTCCCGTGAACCGAGATTTTCGATATGTGCAACTCCCACATTTGTAATCACGCCAATTGTGGGATGCAATGTCTTCGTCAAACGGGAAATTTCGCCCTTGTGATTCATTCCCATCTCGATGACTGCAGCCTCTGTCTTTTCGTCAAGCTTCAAAAGAGTCAAGGGCATACCGATGTTGTTGTTGAGATTGCCCTGAGTTTTGAGTGTCTCGAATTGGGAGGACATCACACAGTGAATCATATCCTTTGTGGATGTCTTACCAACGCTGCCGGTAAGTCCGACAACGGGAATCTCAAATTGACTACGATAGAAACACGCAAGCTTTAACAAGGCCTCGTGGGTGTTTTCAACATAAATTGCCGGCAAATCGGTCTTGTAATCCGACCTGACCAGAACGCCCGCAATGGGAGTGTCCTTCATCATAGGAACAAAATTATGTCCGTCGAAGTTTGCTCCCTTGAGAGCCACGAACAGTCCGCCCTCAACCGGGACTCTGCTGTCCGTAAAGACAGATGTGATGTATCCGTCATAATCCGTATAGCCGCCGACTGCCTTTGCGACGGTCTTAAAATCAAGCTTCATTGATATTTTCCAATCGGATAAATTTATAATTTATAGTAACAGCCAATTCCACGCCATCAACGAATAGATGCAATAGACTGCACAACCTCACGCTCGTCAAAATGTATCTTGCCAGTGGAGAGTATCTGATAGGTTTCGTGACCTTTGCCTGCAAGCAACACGATGTCGCCTTTTTTTGCTTCCCGCATCGCATCCCCAATGGCGGACCGTCTGTCCGGATTTACTCTCACATTACTCCTGTCCTCGATGCCCTCAAGAATATCCTCGATGATTTTATCGGGATTTTCACTTCTGGGATTGTCGCTTGTCACGAAGGCAATATCCGACTTTTCCGCCGCAATTTTGCCCATCAAGGGCCGTTTTGTCCTGTCTCTGTCACCGCCGCAGCCGAACACAGTCAGTATTCTGCCCTCTGCGAATTTTCTCACCGCTGTCAAGATGTTTTCCAGTCCGTCGGGCGTATGAGCATAATCGATGATGACCGTGTATTCAGTATCCGTCGGCACGACCTCAATCCTGCCCTTGACACCCTCAAGCTTTGAGACAATTTCACGGAGCTTTTCCGCATCAACGCCACATTCAACCGCAAGAGCCAGGGCTCCCAGGGAATTATAAACCGTAAAATCTCCCGGAACCGGCAGACTCATCTCCATTTTTCCCTTGGGATAAGTCAAGTTATATTCTATTTTGTCATTAAAAAGTCTGACATCGGATGCTCTGTAATCCGCCTCATCTGTCACGCCGAAGGTACGAATAACGCAGGTGGCATTCCTTGTCATATATTCACAGTAGGAGTCGTCGGAATTGACAATTCCCACATCGCACATACGGAAAAGCTCCGCCTTTGCAGAGGCATAATTTTCCATTGTACCGTGGTAGTCAAGATGATCCTGAGTGAGATTGGTAAAGAGTCCGAGGGCAAAACGGGTACCCGCAACCCGGCGTTGAGCCAGAGCCTGTGAGGACACCTCCATTATGCAGTACTCACACCCAGCCGCCACCATATCAGCAAAGAGCCTTTGCAAATCGCAATACTCCGGAGTGGTGAGCGTTGAGGGAATTTCCACATCTCCAATCATATTTTTGACTGTGCCGATAAGACCGGATTTTATTCCGCACTTATCAAATATGTTTTTGAGGAAAATCGCCGTACTTGTCTTGCCATTGGTCCCGGTAATTCCGATGACCTTGAGCTTCTCCGAGGGATAACCATAAAACGCCGCCGCAAGCAGAGCATAGCCTTCACGAGTATTGTCAAAGAAAATCTGATTAGGACATCCCGTATCCCGGGACACAACAAAGGCCTTAGCACCCTTTTGGAGAGCCGTCACTGCATTGCTATGACCGTCAAATCTTGCGCCCTTTATGCAGACAAAGAGAGAACCTTCAACGACTTCATCCAGCTTGTCGGTAATATTTGTGATTTCGCAATCGGTGATTTTCGAAAATCCCGTTCGCTTAATAATTTCAGATAATAGCATATTAGCCGTCCTGTACACCTGTGTCCGTACTTGCAGTCAGCGTAATTACAGTTCCGTAGGGCACGCTGGTTCCTGCCGTATAGGATTGACCTTCCACAATGAAGGTACTGTCGCCACTGCATTTCGCATTGAGTCCCACTGACCTTGCCTGGGACCTTGCCTGACTTATGGAAAGACCGCTGAAATCCGGCACAACCACCATTTCCGTTTCGCTGCTGCCGGTATAGAGAATTGCCACACCATTTTCATCAATAGCGGTGTTTGAGACAGGATTTTGTCCGGTGACAATATCTCCATCGCCCACAATTTTAACATTGACACTCGAGCTGAATTTCGCCTGAGCTTCGGCAACCGTACAGCCTTCGCAGGAGGGCATACGGATTTGATTTTCGTCATAAACAGTGGGAACATTCAGATATGGAAGTATCTTCGAGAAAATTTTGCCCGCAGCTGTACCTGCAACCTTTCCGCCGCCGTGGGCAGAGGTTGAGGGTAGCTTGTAAACCACAACAAGGAGAGCATACTGTGGGTCATCCGCCGGAGCAAATCCGCAGAAGGACGCCCAATACTGCCTTGTGCCATCGCTTGCAAGGGCAACAAGGTCCTCGGAGGTACCTGTCTTACCTGCAATTCTGTATCCGGAGACCTTTGCATTTACGCCGGAGCCGTTTTCAACCACCTGTTCCAGCATACTGCACATTAGCTCGCTTGTCTCCTCAGAGATGACCTGTCTGCGAACCTCGGGCGTATTTTCGAATACCACATTGCCGTACTCGTCCTCCACCCTGTCCACCACATGAGGCGTCATAAGATAGCCACCGTTGGCAACTGTCGCCACCATGGAAATAACCTGCAATGGAGTTACATAAAAGGTCTGTCCGAAGGAATAGGAGGACAGGTTGTAGTTCTTGAAATCATCCCTGTCCACATACACTGAATTTGCCTCGCCGGGCAGATCCACACCAGTTTTTTCGGTGAATCCGAAGGCTTCGAAATAATCGTAATATCTGTCGGTGCCAAGCTTTTGGGAGAGCTGAACCGCAAATGGGTTACAGGAATTTTTCAGCAGGTCCACAAGGGATGAATTTGCGTGAGGCGTATCACTCCAACAGGTGTAGGTGATGTCCGCAACCTGTACTCCGGCAGCAGTACCATAGCATGGATAGGCGGTATTTTCATCCGCAACGCCTTCCTCCAACGCCGCCGCAGTTGTGAGAATTTTACTTACCGAGCCGGGCTCGTACTCGAAGTTTGCATTGATGGCTCTGTTCGCCCAATGCAGAGAGAGAAGCGCCGATTCAATTTCATCCTCGGACATACTCTCCAGCTGAGAGTCGGTGATGTATTTCAAAAAGCCGTTCTTTTCATTTTCTGTCAGCTCGCTACGATTATTGAGGTCGTAGGTGGGCACGCTTGCCATACCCACAATGTCAAAGGTATTCACATCCATCACAATACCGCAGGCGCCTTCTCCTCCGTAGGTCTCGCAGGTCTCCGCCAAAATGGTCTCCAGCGTACTCTGCACCTCGTAGTCGATATTCAGCACCACATTGAGCTGTTTTTCCTCGCTGTATGTCTCCGAATCGTAGCCGTAGAGCGAGTAATTGTATCTGTCTGTCAGCGACACAGTTCTGCCACTCTGACCGACAAGATAGGAGTTATATGACTCCTCAACACCGCCGTTTACACCCTCGTCATCACTGTTCAGAAAGCCGAGCACCGCAGAACCCACAGAGCTGTTATTGTAGTATCTTTTCGGATCTCTCTCGAAGTTGAAAAATCCGTAAATTCCGGCATCAGATAGAGCCTCCTTGAGAGCCAGCATATCATCCGGACCAATCTGTTCGATGAGTTTTATGTAATTCGACGCCTTTTCCGTATTGATTGCGTTGAATATTTCGATGTATTCCAGGGTTTCGATGTTATCCATACTCGCCGTGATGAGGGCAAGCTGTTTTGCTATATTGTCAAGCTTCTTAATTCGCTTTTCCTGGGTGTAGTACTGCTCGTTAAAGAGTGTGGAATTGTCGCAGAACAAGAGCCACAGGTTGTTGCTCTCGGACATAGCCTTACCTGTGCTGTCATATATTGTGCCACGAACAGGCGTGTCAGCGGAGTCGGTAATCGCATTGCTCTCGGCTTTGGCAGAGTAATAGTCATACTCATAGACCATTCTGTATCCCAGAGTGCCGATGCTACCACCAAGGCAAAACAAAAGCGCAAACACAAATATAAAATAAGCATTTTTTGTCGCTCTGTTGTTTTTTTGAGCTTGACTTTCTGGTCGTTTTTTCGCCTTTGCCATTGCCTTACTCCTCCTTATATAAAATCATCAAAGGGTGAAGAAAAAATCTCACCCTTATAATTTCAACCTGCCGCCTGGGTATCCTCGATACCAAACATTCCCTTGAGATACGCCATAAGCCTTGCGGAGCTTTCGCCAGTGTCTGTATAGCTTTTTCCTCCGGACACCGTAACTCCATCCGTAGCCTCAAGTTTAACCGGAATGGAATTACTTTCACTCTGCTTGACCATTCCCAGCACATTTTCGGCATAGCTTTCGATTTTTTGTGTGGTGGTCAACGCCGCAAGCTCCATCTCGATGTCTCTTGCCCGAACCTTTTCAATTTCAAGCTCACTTGCCACGCTTCTGGTCTCCTGCTTGACTTTCGCAAGCTCGCCGTCATACCTGACCATTAGAGCCGGGCTGACAACAATTAAGGCAACAAGAAAACTACAAACCGCCACACGGAATATTGTTCTGCGATTTACCTTCACAAAGGCGACAATGTCGTTGAAAATCTGAGTGATAACTTCGAGACGGCTTTTTTTGTTTTTCCGTTCTCGGGTTGTCGGCTCGACAGGTCTAACCGGCGTTTCCACCGGCCTTCTGTAGGGTCGTATGGTCGGATTTACCGTCGGCTCTCTCTTTGGCGCCGCAGATGAATTGTATCTGTTTCGGTGTTCCGACATTCTCGGAGCCACATCTGGCTTTTTCTTTCGTACGGTATTATCCCCGAACATATCAAAATCATATCTGTTTGATGTATCCATTGCGACTCCTTTCTTGTATTATTTCAGTTTAATTATAGTTCTCAGCTTTGCGCTACGACTGCGGTTATTTTCCGCCAGCTCCGTATCCCCAGGAGTAATGGGCTTATGCTTGATTTTGCCATCGGGAGTCCGTCCGCAGGTACATATAGGAGCCCTCGGATCACAAATGCATCCTTGACAAAATTCCCTGAATTTATTCTTAACCACACGATCCTCTAAGCTGTGGAAGCTGATTATCGCAAGAGTTCCGCCCGGCTCCAATGCGCCGAACATCTTCCCGATTGCCTCTTCAAGGAGTGTGATTTCGCTGTTTGTTTCAATTCGCAACGCCTGGAAGGTCCGCCTTGCAGGATGTCCGTCACGCATCGCCTTCGCCGGCATGGAGGACTTAATGATGTCCACCAGCTCAAAGGTGCTTTCGATTTTTTTGATTTCCCTCGCCTTGACGATGTTTTTCGCTATGGATCGGGAAAATTTTTCGTCGCCGTACTCGAATAAAATCCTTGCCAGTTCCGTTTCAGAATATGTATTCACAATATCTGCGGCGGAAATGCCCTCGCAACTCATTCTCATATCAAGCGGAGCATCATTGTGAAAGGAAAAGCCACGCTCTGCGGTATCAAGCTGTACCGAGGACACGCCCAAATCCGCCATAACTCCGGCACATTTTCCATACACAGCGTCCGCCGTCAAAATCTCATCAATGCGGTCGAAGGTATTATGTACAATGCGAACCCGGTCGCCTGCATCCGCAAATCTTTCATGAAGATGGGCAATGGCATTTGGGTCACGGTCAATGCAGTAAAGCCTGCCTGTGGTCAGCTTTTCCAGAACCGCCGCCGAATGAGAGCCACCGCCAGCAGTACAATCTACGTAAATTCCGTCGGGACGAACATCCAGGGAATCAACCGTCTCATTGAAAAGTACGGGAATATGATTAAAACTCATTAATAATTTATATTCGGCAGTTCGTCGTCCACACTCATAAATGCATCATATACGGTGGGATTCCAAATCTCAATTCTCAAGCCAGCGCCAACAATGACCACGGAGTCCTCTAAACTCGCATGTGAATACAGCTTATCGGGAAGAGTAACTCTGCCGTTTTTGTCCATCGTCGCCATTGAAGCAAGTCCGAAAAGCTTACTCTGTCTGCGTCTGCCCTCGGGAGTATCGCCATCCTGTACAGCCTCAGCCACCTTCAAATCCCAAATCTCCGAGGGATAACAGTAAATACATCCATCCGGCGAAGGCACCATTGCGAACCTGATTCCCAAATCTTCACGAAGCTCCGAAGGAATACAAAGTCGCTTTTTTATGTCGACTTTTTGATCGTAACACCCAAGAAAGCTTGCCATCTGTATTCCTCCTTTGCAAAATTCTTCTAAAAATAGGAGTTTTTAGAGTTTTCCACAGGGTTTTGAACCCTTTTTGCCCCTAAATGCCCCACTTTTTGAACATTATTTCTGCCCAAGCCGTCCTATAATACTCTTGGGCAATATACCAATTTATATTAGTATGAGTATTCTAACACATAAACTTGAATTTGTCAAGCACCTATTTCAAATTTTTTCGAATTTTCTTCGACAATCCCAATGCCATTGAAGATTTTTGCCCAAAACGGCATTTTTCATCATCGAAAATCCCATAAAAAAAGAGGCAGGTCAAACCCACCTCTCTATGTATGTTTAGGCTACGGCACCAAATGCAGCAAAGATACCCCAAATGATATGTATCATAGCATGCATCATCAAAAGGAAGCTGTCGCCTGCCCAGAAGCCTGTTGACTTCTCGCAAAGCGGGCAGCAGAATGTGTGCTTCTCAAGCTTATCGCCACATGTATCGCAGTAGCCGTCTCCGTCCTGATCCTCGCAAGGAATAACTGCTACATCTTCGATTTCTATGGTATCGGTGTATTCTGTACCCTCGAATGTGACTGTTGCAGTATATGTTGTTGTGCCCAGATCGGTGCATGTCGGAGCTTCTGATTCAGAAGTTATTTCCGCATTAATGGTTACAACGTGAGAATCATCTCTTGTGCAGGTGAATGTGATTGTGGCAGTCTTGCCGTCTTCACTCCAGTCCCAAACGCCCTCATCCCAAGTATGACCAAGAGCATCACCGATTTCTTCGCCGTCAGCAATCTTGTTACCGCAAGCCTTGCAGTATGTATCACC
>R06__coassemble_181_pt1 | contig 23599 bp, 21 predicted proteins | sample R06__metabat2_low_PE_028 | metagenome-assembled genome bin R06 | reverse complement strand
GTTATAAATAGGATTGAGCGAATGCGTGAGCATTCGAATCCCACTCTCTCCGCCATTTTATGGAAGAGAGAAAAGATAAATCCAAAATAGGTTTGATTACCGATTAACAGGGATTCGAACCGAACACAATTTCGTTTGCGAAATTGTTATAAATAGGATTGAGCGAATGCGTGAGCATTCGAATCCCACTCTCTCCGCCAATTTATGGAAGAGAGAAAAGAAAAATCCGAAACGGTTCAATTAACTCTCTCCGCTCTTTTCAAAAAATTCACTTGACATGGAGAAGTACCCAAGAGGCCGAAGGGGCTCCCCTGCTAAGGGAGTAGTATGGGAAACCGTAGCGAGGGTTCAAATCCCTCCTTCTCCGCCAGAAGGCGCTTCTTAACTGAAGCGTCTGTTTATTTTTGCTATGTCGGAAGAAAAAATAATTTTACAGCTTATAATCGTCCGTCACGCCCGATCCTGGGGCAATGTTGACAACGAAAAATATTCCCGTGAGCTTGGCTATTATAAGGAGGATCCTCCGCTTTCGGACATGGGACTTCTTCAAGCAAAGCTTCTGGGCGACCGCCTTGCAATGGGACACATCGACGCACTTTTTTCAAGTCCTCTCACTCGAACAATTGAAACCGCCCACGAAATTGCCTCCGCCCGGGAGGACAATCTCTCCATATTCTGCCTTGCCGACCTTTTGGAATGTGACACCTTACCCGGCTTTGCAGGCTGTTCTCACGAAAAAATTCACCGCCTTTTCCCTGAGGTCATTCCCGAAATAAGCGAGCCTACCATCACCGGCGGAATGCTCTCATTGAGTGCCGAAACTCCCGAAAGCAAGAAGGAACGAGCCTCCCGTGTGGTGAATTACATGAAAAAAAATTACTGCAACGGCGAAACGGTGGTACTGGTAACTCACGGCGGATTTATCGAATACCTTGTTCGAAATATTTTGGGCATCGCCGACCATGAGGGCTACCGAATCAGCTCAAACAACAGCTCCGTCACAAAATTCAAATTCTACGACAACGGAAAGGTCAAGCAATCCTACGCCAACGACACCTCCCACCTGTATATACTTGAAAAGGATATGGCATTTACGATATAAAATGGGAAATGTTCGGCGGAGAGCTTTTACCTTTGCATAGGCAGGGCATTAGGCACTAGTGTTAAGGAAATCACTGCGTGATTTGATTTCTGTCCGTTCCTAAAATCTATCTGAGCCGACTGCACGCCCCCTTGGGGGAGAGGGCCATTCGCAGAATGGCGAGGGGGGTTCTTCGTTCGAATCTTTGAATAAACATCCGTAGCACATCGCACGCCCCCCTTTCAGGGGGGGCGTGCGAGCCGTTCAGTAAGTTTACCGAAAAAAAAATAAATTTCGGCAACATTTCCTATTTGCTATTTCCTATTTCTTTTCGACCCCCTCGCCGCCTTAATCCCTGGCGGCCCTCTCCCCCTTTCAGGGGGCGTGCAGACGGCTACGGAAGTTTATTCTGGAAATGAAGGAAGAACCCCCTCGCCAAGCTAAAGCTTGGCCCTCTCCCCCAAGGGGGCGTGCGATCGGTTCCGATAGACTTTCGGAACGCAATCTACAATCAAATCACGCAGTGATTTCCTCTGTCCTAATGCCTGATGCCTGATGCATAGTGCCTTCTAACAGAACGGTAAGACTAACTTCCCGAAAAAACTCCCGGCACCCAACAATGCCTTAGATCAACAAAATAATGTCCCGGATTTTCGGGACACTTATATTTTACAGTTTAAATTCAGCAATTACCGCATCATGATCCGAGGGAATTACGCCGTTTTCCCTGTCGTGGCAAACCTCGAAGGACTCCACAACCGCATCAGGACTGTTTGTGAGAACATAGTCGATAATCACCGGCTCAATCTTATCGAAGGCGTGGTATGTTCCCCGCATATCCGTCTTTTTTGCGATGTCACGGGTATCGGTCATACCGCAGTCGATGAAGGTCTTGAATGCCTCGGAATCTGGTGTAACATTAAAGTCACCTGTAAGGACAACCGGAACATCCGGGTAAAGCTCCTTGATTTTTGCAACGATGAGCTTTGCGCCTTCCTTTTGGGCAATGGGTCCAACATGGTCAAGGTGAGTATTGAAGTGGGCGTAAATCTCCTCGGTCTCCTCGTTTTTAAGCAGAGCATAGGAACAAATTCTCACGCAGGCAGCATCCCAGCCCTTGCCAGGCTCGGTGACCTTTTCATTCAGCCAAAAATTACCGCTGTCCACCACAGTGAACATATCTCTACGATAAAACACGGGGCTAAATTCACCGGCGTCCTTGCCGTCATCACGGCCCACACCCACAAAATCATACTCCGGCATACGCTCCACAATAGCATCCATCCATGCCTTGTGAGCCTCCTGAAGACCGAAGGAATCCGGCATACGCTTGCGAATTACAGCCGCCACATCATCAAATCTATCCTCATATCTTCCGCACAAAACGTTGAACGACATTACTTTCATATGAAAAATTCTCCAATTTTTTTTGAGTATAACACATTTTACCCAATAATGCAACAGGAAATTTCAAAATCGTACAAATTTTTAATTTTTGTCACTTGAATTTTTTTCTTTCCTATGTTATCATTGTATTTAGTGAAAATTTTCAGGAGGAGATTTAATGAAAATCAGCGACATCAAGGGTTCAAAGGAGCAAATCAAGGCTCTTGCAAGCTTTTCAGTAGAGGAAATCACAAAGATATGCGACAATTTCGGACCTCGTCCCTGTGGCGAAAAAGGCGAAAAGCTGGCGCAGGAATACATGGCGGATTTACTCCGCAAGTCGGCGGACTTCGTATCCCGTGACGGCTTTTCCGTACATCCGGAGGCGTTTATGGGCTTCGTGCCTGTTGCCGGAACTCTCTGCCTTGGGGCAGTGGCATCCAATATCGCAGCCGCATACAAGGGCAACAAGAAACTCTCTGCCCTCTCTCTTGGTCTTACCGGCACGGCTCTTGCATCCGTAATCGGCGAATTTGCCCTCTACAAAAAGCCCCTTGACCCGTTCTTTAAGAAAAAAGAATCCGGCAATGTTATGGCAATCCGCAGGGCATCCGGCGAAACAAAACGTCGCATCATCATCAGCGGTCATACCGACTCCGCTCCCGAATGGTGCTACACCTACCTTATGGGCGCCGCAGGTGTCAAGGTTGTGGCAGGCGCTGGCGTTGCAGGACTTGCCTACTCCATCGGCTCATCAATCGCAGGTCTCACCGCAAAGTCAAAAACAGCAAAGAAGGCGGCTCTCGGTCAGCTTGCTTTCCTGCCCGCATTCGGCGCACTCTACGCCTTCACCAACAGCAGACATTATGTTCCCGGCGCAAGCGATGACCTGAGCGGTTGCTTCATCGCACAGTCCGTAATGAAATTCCTTGCAGACAATGACATCCGCTTCGAGAACACCGAAATTATCGCTCTTCTGGCAGGTGGTGAGGAATGCGGACTTCGTGGTAGCGAGGCATTCTTCAAGGCATATCCCGAATACGCCAATGATGATGTTGAAACAGTGTTCTTCGGCTTTGACACCGTCCGTGACGAGGAGTATATGGAGATTTACAACAAGGATCTCAACGGCCTCGTGAAGAACGACGATGACGCCTGCCGTGTTCTCAAGGATGCCGCCGCCGAATGTGGCAAGGATGTACCTCTGGGCGCAATTCCGCTGGGCTCCACAGATGCCGCCGCAGTTTCCAGAGCCGGCGTTAAGGCAGCAGCCTTCGTTGCCATGGATCCAGCTCCCGCAAGATACTATCATACCCGCCTGGATACTCCAGACAATCTTGTGGAGGACACCATTGCAAAGACCATCGAAATCGCCCTCACTGCCGTGTTCAACTTCGACAAAAACGGCTTTACGAAATAAGAAACAAGAATTTTTTGGCACATTTACCACTTTTTTCACGAGTTATACAAAAAGACAGGAGCAATCCTGCCTTTTTTATATCATCACCATTCCTGGATAATTGCCGGACAAAAACTCTCTGACGCCCACATATTGAATTCCCTTATCATCCGTCCACGGAATTATTGCATCCTTAACGACCACAATTTTTCTAAAGGAATCTGGGATTTTCAACAGCGACTCAGTCTCCTGCAGCCGTTTTTCGGCGGAATCCACATTGAGAGCCGACTGAATATACATAATACTATCGCCATACCTTGCGATGAAATCCACCTCGTGCTGTTTGCGTACAAATTTATTCTCCGAATCACGGAACCGAGACTCAACCATACCCACATCCACGCTGTATCCCCGAATTACCAGCTCGTTGTAGATTATATTTTCCATTATATGATTTTCCTCCTGTTGACGGAAATTCAACAGGGCATTTCTGAGTCCGACATCGGAAAAATAATATTTCATGGGAGTGCCGATATATTTTCGTCCCTTAACATCGTATCGGTAGACTTTTTTCAGTAGAAATGCATCTATAAACCAATCAAGATACTTGCTTATTGAATCGTTGCCTACAGATATTTTTATTTCGGATTTGAAGGTATCGGATATTTTTGTGGGATTTGTCAACGACCCCACGGAAGAAGCGATAATACGAATAAGACTGTCGAGAACGCTCTTGTCGTTGATTCTGTTCCGCTCAAGAATATCTCTCATATATGTATTGGCAAAAAGCCCGGAGAGATAATCAATTTTGGATTTTCTGTCAGCAAGAGAAAACACTCTCGGCATACCGCCGTATGTGTAGAATTCCTGCCATGTCTTTTCGGAGTTTTCTCCGAATATTCTGCAAACCTCGGAATATGAAAAGGGATTTACCCGAATTTCATCGCCTCTGTCACGGAATTGAGTGACAATATCCGTCGAAAGCATCCTGGAGTTGCTCCCAGTGATGTAAATATCAGTATCTGGCAGTTTCATAAGTCCCAGAACAACATCCACAAAGCCGACGGTCTCACCGCTACCCTTTAGCCACGGATTTTCAATGTCTCTGACGAACTGAATTTCGTCAAGAAAAACATATTTTTCTCCATTATGCAAATTGACAAATTCCCTGATATACCCATCAAGCTCAAGTGGATTTCTGTATTTCGCATTCGTCGCCTCATCCAATGGAAGCATCAAAATATTGTCCGCCAGAACTCCATGCTCAATCAGATAATTGTAATATAAATCAAACAAAAGAAAGGACTTTCCGCAACGACGCAAGCCGGTAATCACCTTAACAAGTCCGTTATTTTTTCTTTCTAAAAGTTGATTGAGGTAATAATCTCTTTCTATTTTCATAGCTTTACCCGTGAATTTTTTGACACTTTTACCGTTTTTTTCTTGTATTATAACGCAACAAAAACAAAAAGTCAAGAATTTTTTGGCACATTTACCACTTTTTTCACGCTTAATACCGCAACAAAAAAAAGGCAGAACCAAAATCCTGCCTTTTATAAATTATAATTAACCTACGACCTCTTCGTCGTTAGCTGAATCGGAAGGTGTTTCAGTCTGCGCACTTGTTGGAGCTTCAGTGGGAGCATCCGTCGATGCGTCGGTTGGATTATCAATCGGTGTCTGTGTCGTCTCGACAGTTTCAGTCTCACTGGAAGGTGTCTCGGTGGTCTCCTGAGTTTCAGTTTCGCTTGACGGAGCTTCCGTTTCAGGCGGATAGTAAACCGTGGCTTCCTCAACTCTGGTGGTCTCCACCGCAGAATATGCCTCACGGAGAGTGGTGGTTTCAGTAGTAGTTTCGGTGGTAGTTTCCTCGGTAGTTGTCTCGTCGGTAGTGGTCTCATTCGTGGTGGTTTCGAGCTTTGTAGTGCCTACTTCCTCTGTCACTGGCTCTGTTACAAGCTCAGTTGTGGACACCTCTTCGCCTCTTAATTTAGCAAGAAGAGTGCTCCATTCGCCGGATACAAAGAGGTACACACCGCCAAGAATAGCAATTATAACCACGATTGTGACGAGAACCGCAATAATCTTTTTGACAATTCCGCCCTTTTTCTTAAACACCTCGTCATCGTTGAGGTAATCGTCGCTGCCGTTATCGCTCTCAACAACAGCCTCGCCCGCAACGGGAAGAGGATTATCGGAAATCTGGTTGGGCTTCAAATCCATAACCACAACGGTCATATCCAGGGCGCAACCATTCTCGGAGGCCTTATCAATAACCTTTTGTGTGGCAGCCTTGATGGAAATTGCGTTGGACATAATGTCCGTAACATCCTCAATCGTCAGGTAGTCGATGATGTTGGCTGACAGGAAAATAAACTGGGCACGCTTGTTGACCTCAATCTCCTTGTATGCAATGCTGAGAACACCGTTGTCGCCCTCGGAATCAGGATCAACTGCGGTGAGAATGTCGTCCTCAAACTTGAAAATGAGAGCCTCACCGGCATTGGCAACCGCAAGCTTGTTCTCAAAAACATACATAACAGTGGCATCCAGTTTTTCGGGCTCGCCGCCACTGAGAGATATGTTTTTCGTCACATCGTTGAAAAATGCATCAATGTGGCGAATGTAATCATCGTTTGAATTTTTCAGGTCTCTGCGGAAGGTCTCCAGGGTACTCATCGCCGTGCTTGCGGCTCTGGTCTCCTTATCGCCGTGAGCTGCTGCAACCACAATATTTCCGTTGAAATTGCCTGCGCCCTTGTAGCCTCTGTCCGCAGTTTCTGGATCAAGAACCTTGCCGTTGAGATTCAGGTTATCAGAATTGACGCCGTCAGTGATATTGGTCTTGGTGATGGCGACAACCTCAGATCTGATTCTTATCATTGTATCATCTCCGAAAAATTATCATAATAGTGACTATAACTATAATAACATCATTTCGCAATAATGTCAACTGTTTTTTTCGAATTTCGGGAAAATTCTGCCTGAGCAATAGGGAGATACGGCTTCTAAGAATTTTTTCGAAAGCTTAGTTCTTACCGTTCCGATGCAAGGCATTAGGCATTAGGCACTAGGCACTAGATTGTTTTCCGGAGGTTTATTGCGGAAAATATGTTTTAAATGTTCCGTGAGTTAAGAGTCTTGCTGGCGCAAAGTCTATATCGCACGCCCCTTGGGGGAGAGGACCAGCGTTTAGCTGGCGAGGGGGGTTCTTCATTCAGATCTTTGAATAAACTCCCGTAGCACATCGCACGCCCCCTGAAAGGGGGAGAGGGCCGCCAGGGATTGAGGCGGCGAGGGGGTCGAAAATAAATAGGAAATAGTAAATGGGAAATCGCAAGGGATTTGATTATAGCGTCCGTTCTGTGGGTTTTATTCCGACGCGAGAGAAAGAACCCCCCTCGCCATTCTGCGAATGGCCCTCTCCCCCAAGGGGGCGTGCGATTAATCCGCTCCACCAGTTTATCTAGGGCGTGCGATGTGCTACAGGACTTCGTTCGGGGATTCAAAGTGCGTGCATTTATATGTTCGCTACGGAGCTTGCCGACCCCCTCTCCAGCAAGCTGGCCCTCTCCCCCTTTCAGGGGGGCGTGCGATGTGCTGGGGAGCTTTGCTCAGGGATTTCAGGGGGCGTGCGATTAATCCGCTACGCAGGTTTATCAAGGGGCGTGCGAACGGTTCCGATAGACTTTCGGTGCGGATTCTATAATCAAATCGCTTGCGATTTCCTCAGCCCTAATGCCTAGTGCCTAATGCCTAGTGCCTTCTAACAGAACGGTCAGACTAAACTCCCAAAACAAACTCCCGGTACCCACCTAATGTCTAATGCCTAGTGCCTTCTAACAGAACGATCAGACTTGCCTTCCAAAAAAAATTTCCGGTACCCGACTATTTTCCATCTCCTATCTCCGCTTCATAGGCAACATCAAAGAAATTCGTCTCCGGTTCACGGTTTGACAGCTCAATGCATGAGTACACGCCCACAAATCCCAGCACAAAGACCAGTATGCAAACAATCAGCACGATAATTTTTTTTCGTGCCGAAAGTCTTGTCCGCATTTCAGTCCTGGGTCGATTGCCGTCGGCGGATATAGTTTCTGGAAAGCCGGCGGAAAAATCATAATAGCCCTTTGCAGTTGAGGGTTTTAGCTTGCTCATATATTTTGGAGTTCCTCGATGGTTTTAGCCATATTTTCAGCCTTGAACACGGTGCTTCCCACGGCAAAGCAATTCGCTCCTGCGTCCTTGCAAAGCTTCAGAGTATCCCCATTTATGCCACCGTCCACCTGAATAATCATATCGATTGAACGAGCCTTGCATTCATCGGAAATTTTACGGATTTTGTCCACGGAGGATGGAATGAAGGACTGTCCGCCAAAGCCGGGCTCAACACTCATCACAAGCACCATTCCCACCTTATCCAGATATGGAAAAACCGCCTCTGCAGGAGTATTCGGCTTAATGGAAATTGCCGGACGGACACCCATTTTCCCGATTTTTTCTATGGTCTGGGAGACATCCGAATCCGACTCATAGTGGAAGGTTATTGTATCTGCGCCTGCCTTGGCAAAATCCTCCACATATTCAATGGGATTTTTTATCATCAAATGAACATCCAAAGGCAAATTTGTGCATTTTTTAATTGCGGCAACAACGGGTATTCCGATGGTGATGTTCTTCACGAAAACGCCGTCCATAACATCCACATGTGCCCAGTCTGCGCCATTCTTTTCAAGCAGTCTTACTGTATCGCCCAACGCTGCAAAGTCGCCAGACAAAATCGACGGTGAAATAATATTCATATCACAAAGCCTCCGTTAATTCCGATATTTTGACCCGTTATATAGTCTGCGCTGTCCGACAGCAGGAACGCCACAGTATCGGCGACCTCCTCAGGTCGGGCAAATCTGCCCAGCGGGATTTCATCGTATAATTCCTGAATTTCATCCTGTGAAAAATCCGACATCATCAGAGTGTCCACACAACCGGGAGATACGCAGTTTACCGTAATACCAGAGGGCGCAGTTTCCTTTGCCAACGCCTTCGTAAGTCCGATAACGCCTGCCTTTGTGGCGGAATAAACCGTCTCGCAGGATGCTCCCACCTGTCCCCAAATCGAGGAGATGTTCACAATTTTACCGCTGTGACGTTCAAACATACCCGGCAGTACCGCACGGCAGGTGTTGAATACCCCAGTGAGATTCACCGAGAGCATTTCGTTCCAACCTTCATCAGTGGTGTCGATAAGTAGCTCACGCCTTGAAATGCCAGCACAGTTGACCAGGTAGTCGATGTGTCCGAAGCTCTCAATCGTACGAGCCACCGCATCGTTCACACTTTGGCTGTCCGCCACATTGCACTGCACCGCATCGCAAATTATCTCCATAGAAGACAGCTCCGCAAGAACTTGCAGAGCCTTTTCTTTTGCATCATTATACATGAGCATAACAGAGATACCATCCGCTGCCAGCCTTTTAGCCACAGCGGAGCCGATACCTCCGGATGCGCCGGTAATCAATGCCGTCTTCATTATCAGTCGTCGGCTTCCATATTTTCCATCATATTGCTGATGAATTCGATATAACCAACCTTGGAGTAGTTGGAAAGGAAACCGCCAATGTCGTTGGTGGTGATGTCACCCTTGATGTCATCAATAACAAGCTCACCTGTTGTAACACCGCCATTGTACATCTGCATCTTGACAAGCTTGCCATCTGCAAGATAGAACTTTGTGCCGTCGGAGCCACCTTCCTCCTCAGGATAGTCAAGAACATTGTACATAACGCCGTCCACAGCCTCTGTATTGGTGATAACTCTGTCGTAGTCAATCACTGTATCCGAGAAGGAATTTATCATATCAACAAGGTCCGTATCATCAACGCCCAGCATCTTCTTGACAGCCTCGCCAAGGGACATATAAATCTGCTTGTCGTCATCAACAAGATAGGTATCGCTGTCAACGATTGCGATTTTAAGGGTGATACCGTCCATACTTGTCATCATGGATGCATCGTTTTCGCAGATGTAGAACTCAACAGGAAGAGTCTCGCCGTCACTGACCATACTGCCCTTGAGATAGAACTTACGGCTGCTCATTGTGTCAAGGAAGTTCTTGACGGTTTCAGTGGCCTTGTCCTTGTTGATGGTCTGGTCGTTTTGAACCTTAACAAGCTGAGTCGAGGGTTCTGCTGAAGCCTCTCCGCCTGCGTCCTGAGCATCTGCTGCCGCCTTGGATGCGTCTTCACGAAGCATCTGCTGATAATAAACATTGCCGTTGTCGCCGATAACGGTTACAGCGTCGCCGTTTACATCGGTAACATTGATATAGGGAGATGTTTCGATGGTCTCGATTTCGGTTGCAGTTGCACCAACTTCGCCTGCCGTTGTGGAAACATCTGCAGCCTTCTTTTCAACTCCGCTATTACAGGCGGTAAGTCCGCATATTGCAACAAGAATTGCAGCAAGTATGATAGCTGTGGTCTTTTTCATTTTAGTAGTCCTTTCGAGTTTATTCAATATGGATTATACACCATTTGTATGAAAAAATCAAGCAAAAAATATTAACAATTATGTAAAAAGTTATTCACTTCACTTTTGGAGCCGAAAGAGGCCTCGGTTTTGCCGTTTTCAATGGTGTTATAGCCTGAGTTAAAGCAATTTTTCTGCATTACGGTATAGGATATTCTCCATTTCATCCGGTGTCAGCGACAGGGATTTTAGCATACTCAAGGGCATTTCTGGAGTTTGCCAGGGCATATCCGTACCAAACAAAATTCTATCCGTGCCGTGTTTTTCGAATATCTGCTCTATCTGATACTTGTGTGCGTGGGCATAGACGGCGGAAATATCCATATAAATCGGCAGTCCAGCCAAACGCTCATAGGACTCATCCCAAAGCTCCAGACCACCCAAATGGGCTGCCACCACATTGGTATCAAGGTATGGAAGTGCATTTAGCAAACTTTCTGGAGTACATTTCCAGGGCGGACGATAGCTGTAATCTGCTCCGCAATGGAAAAGCACAACAAATCCCAGCTCAGAAATTTTCCGATACACAGGACGCATTTTTTCCTCATCGGCGTAGTAATTCTGAAATTCGGGATGAAGCTTAATTCCCTTTATTCCGGCGTCGTGAAGACGGTCAAGCTCCTGACTCCAATCCTCCGCATCGGGATGTATCGACCCAAAGGGAACAATGCCCTCTTTTTGCAAAAGTGAAATTGCAAAATCGTTCACTGAATGCATGGATTTTGGCGAGGTTGCAATGTTCATCACGCAGGATTTTTCCACGCCAGACTCCTTTTGACGTCTAACAAGTCCGTCCGCCGTGCCGTCGAAATTGTAGATAATTCCGCCACCGCCAAAGGATATTGCCTCCAACGCCTTTGTGGCGAGCCTGTCTGGAAAACAATGGGTGTGAAAATCTATAATCATCGTCTGACTCCGGTGTATTCTATATTTATTCCGTCATCGGTGAACTCAAAGCCTGCGCCGCCAAAATCAATGCCCTTTTTGTCCACCTCTGCGCCCACCACAACCTTACAGGGCTGACCATAGGTATCATAGGAGCATCCCGGCTCAAAGACGCCGTAGTGATGAGTGTGTCCGCAAATCATAATTTCCGGCTTGATGTTCTCCCGCAAAAGCTGGCACCACTGGGTATAAATTTCACCCTCGATGTCGAAAGGAGGATTGAATTTGTGGCTAAACGGCGAATGACAAACAATGATTTTATGCTTTACGCCCTGGGCATCATACTCATTTTCACCATTGTCAATGATTGATTTGATGTACTCTGTCTCCTTTTCACGAAACTGATGACAGGCAACGGAAAAGCCGTATTCTGCGTGATCATCAGACTTGTCCTCACCGCAGTCCAGAACCAGTCCCCAGATACTGCCCAGACGGAACGAATAGTAAGTATGACCGTTAAGATTAGGCGCATACTCGGCGAATTTTTCGGCGCAGTTTCCTCGCAAATCGTGATTTCCCCGGGAGAAAACCGTGGGAATATTTCCATGGGTAACGCCTGCAACGATGTCAAAAATGGTGTTGAAATTGCTGGTCCTTCCGCTGTCCTCCGGCACATCACCGTTGAGAATAAGGAAGTCGATATCGCCGTATTTTTTCGCCGCAGCAAGAGGCAAATCCACCACATTGTGAGCGTCGGCTATGTGGTAGCATCTGGGATTTTCAGGCACTGGTCTGAAATCATATTCGTAGAACTTGTCAGCCCTTGTCTTTGTAAAATACGGCAGGCGTTTTATAATGCCCTTTTCTATAATTGTATAGTGCTTTTCACTATCAAGAAGTGTCTGAGGTACTGGAATATTATGGGTTCTTGATGCGGATTTTAATATGCCGTTGGAGTCGTCCACAAAGATTTTGTCACCCACCTTCACCGACACGAAGGACTGGGATTTAGTGGTGATAATTATCTGATAATCGTTTCCTACGGCAAAGACTGCCGGATCGTTTCTAAGCATAATTTTTCTCCCGTTTTTTTTGATTATAAACCCGATGGAAAAATTTTTCAAGAGTTTTTTGAAAATTTACTTGACAAATCGAATTTTTTATTGTATAATCCTAAACAGAACAGGCGTTCCAGATAGTAGAAATGCGTGACAGTGTTGACGAATTTTACATTTTTCGTTGCGTCATTCATTCATCGCAAGAAGTATAAGGCATTAGGCACTAGGCATTAGGCACTAGACTTCGGAAATCACTGCGTGATTTGATTGTAGATTGCGTTCCGCAAGTCTATCGGTTCTTACTTTGCGAAGCATGACTTAGCGTTAGCGTGAAGCATGACTTTGCGTAAGCATGACTTTGCGTAAGCAAGACTTTGCGTAAGCAAGACTTTGCGTAAGCAAGACTTTCCGAAGGAAGACTTTGCGAAGCATGACTTTGCGTAAGCAAGACTTAGCGTTAGCGTGAAGCAAGACTTTGCGTAAGCAAGACTCACCCACAACAAAAAGGAGCAACTATGCGCTACAAGGATACAAATCTTCTGAACAGCATCACAGAATATATAGATGAATTTTTCGACAAGCAGGGTGTCACTCCATCTGTGAGATGCATTGCGGCTGCATTCGGCATCGGCGTGTCCACCGCATTCAGATACCTGCGTGAGCTGGATGAGTCTGGCGTAATCCGTTTCCGCAATGGCGAGCTGTCCACACCGCATACTGAGAAATTTTCCCGTTCCTGTACCACTGCTCCAATGTTTGATTCCGTTGTGAAGTGCGGAAGTCCGGACGAGGTCGAAAGCTCCGTACTGGAATATGTCAGCCTGCCAGATTCAATTTTCGGCACATCGGATATGTTCATCGTCACCGCAAGTGGCGACTCAATGGTGGACGAGGGCATATACGAGGGCGACTATGTGGTGGTGGAAAGCACCTCTCTTGCTGGCAAAGGTGACCTTGTGATTGCCCTTGACGATGAGGGCAGAAATACCCTCAAACGCTATGCCGGATTTGATTCAAAAAAGGGCAAATACATCCTGGAATATCGCAATGAGGAGGTATATCCAGAGGAAACAATCGAGCTTGACGACCTTGAAATTCAGGGTGTAGCGAAGTTCATCATAAGAAGCTTGTAAAAAAATAAAAAAAGTCTTGATAAATATATCAATTTGTGTTATTATAGATGTGTATGTGAAAGGATGATTGAAATGGCGGAAAAAAAAGATAAAGATAAGACCGTACAAATAAACACCACTCCCGAGGAAAAAGCAAAGGCGCTGCAAAATGCCCTCGCTCTGATTACGAAAAAATACGGCCAGGGCTCGATTATGCGTCTGGGCGAAACTGCAAACCTCAACATTCAGGCGATTTCCACGGGTTCAATCGGTCTTGACATTGCCACCGGCATCGGCGGACTTCCAAAGGGAAGAATTATCGAAATCTACGGTCCGGAGTCCTCTGGTAAGACAACTCTCGCTCTCCATGTGGTGGCAGAGGCACAGAAGCAGAACGGCGTGGCAGCATTCATCGATGCAGAGCATGCCCTTGACCCGGTCTATGCCGCAAATTTGGGCGTGGATGTTGACTCACTTCTCGTGTCCCAGCCGGACAACGGCGAACAGGCTCTCGAAATAGCCGAATCACTCACTCGTTCCGGCGCTGTGGATGTTATCGTGGTTGACTCCGTTGCTGCACTGGTTCCGAAGGCAGAGATAAACGGCGATATGGGCGACTCCCATGTGGGTCTTCACGCAAGACTTATGTCCCAGGCACTCAGAAAGCTCGCCGGCGCAATTTCCCGTTCAAACACCATCATCATTTTCATAAATCAGCTCCGTGAAAAGGTGGGCATTTCCTACGGCAATCCCGAGGTCACCACCGGCGGACGAGCTCTGAAATTCTATGCCTCAATGCGAATTGACGTCCGCAAAACCGAGACACTGAAATCCGGCGACCAGATGATTGGCTCCCACACTCGTTGCAAAATAGTCAAAAACAAGGTGGCTCCTCCGTTCAGAGAGGCGGAATTTGACATCTACTACGGCAAGGGAATCAACCGCCAGAACGAAATTTTCGATGCCGCTGTGGAGCTTGACATCATCAAAAAGAGCGGTTCATGGTTCTCCTACGGTGACATCAGACTCGCCCAGGGCAGAGAGAAGAGCGCAGGCGTTGTAGCGGCGAATGAGGAAATGACCGCCGAAATCACAGCAAAAATCTTCGACGCTCTCAAGAACACATCACCCAAAAGCAAAAAGATGACGGACAACAAGGATGATGACATTCCGCTGGAAATCTCCGGGGATGAGCTTTTCTCCACAGATGAACCCGAACAAAAAAAGCCCTCGGCAAAATCCCTGCTGGACATCACAATCGACGACGACTAAGGCGACAGCCAGTCCCGTTTACAAGGGCGAAAATCACAATTCACAATCCACAAAATCCGGTTATGCAATTCCCTGATTTTACTCGCAACAAAAAAGTAAAATCGCTTAATTGTGAACAAACTGTAAATAATTCAATGTATTTACGCTCTCTTATGCTTTTGTGAGTATAATTTCCACAGTCATTCCCCAACGGAAGACCTGCATAAAACAATTTTGTGGTATAGTCCAAATGAAAATTTCCACAACCGAGGGCAAAGGCGGACGAATAAATGTCTTTGCCGACGGTGAATTTCAGTTCTCCATCGACGCCGCCGTGTGGTTCGGCTTCGGACTGTCCGACGGTGACGAAATCGACGAGGACGAACTTTTCGAGCTGAAAGAGGAGAGCGACAGACGCCACGCTCTTTCAAGCGCCCTGAACATCCTTTCAAGGCGAGCACATTCCAAAAAAGAACTCCGGGATAAGCTAAAAAGGAACTTCCCGGAGGCTTCTGTGGTTTTTGCAATCGAAAAGGCTGAGGAAATGGGCTTCATAAACGATGAGGAATACGCCAAGCTTTTGGCAACACAGCTTGCGGAAAACAAAAAATATGCTCCGTCACGAATTAAACAGGAGCTGATTTTCAGAGGAATTTCACGGGATACGGCGGACAATACCGTTGAGGATATGGAAATTCCCATTGAAGAAAATATAATTTCAATTTTGGAGAACAAATATCCGGATTGCACAGATGACGAAAAGGCTCAGCGTCGGGCAATAAACGCCCTCATACGGCTGGGCTACTCGTTCAATGACATTAGAAGAGCCATTCGGGAAATGGAAAACGGGTGATAAAAATGAAGGTTGGATTTATATCTCTCGGCTGTCCGAAAAATCAGGTTGACAGCGAAATGATGATTGAAAAGCTGGCAGCTGCTGGTTTTGAAATCAGCGATGACCTGGGAGAAGTGGACATCGTTGTAATCAACACCTGCGCATTCATCGAGGATGCGAAAAAGGAAGCCATCGAAAATATTCTCGATATGGTTTCCATGAAGGAAGACGGTTTAATCAAGAAAATCATCGTCACCGGCTGCCTTGCACAGCGTTACAAGGACGACATTCTCCAGGAAATTCCCGAAGTCGATGCCGTTGTAGGGCTTGGCGCTAACGGCGATATTGCCGAAATTCTCACCGCAGTCACCGCCGGCGAGGAGCACAAAACCTCATATCCGGATGTTTCTCTTATGCCACTGGGCGACCCGAGAATTCTCACCACGCCCCAGCACTGGGCATACCTGAAAATTGCAGACGGTTGCTCAAACAGATGCACCTACTGTTCAATTCCGTCCATCCGTGGCGACTTCCGTTCAAGACCCATGGAGGGCATTATCGAGGAGGCTCGTCAGCTTGTAACAGGCGGAGTTAAGGAAATCATCCTCGTGGCTCAGGACACAACCCGTTACGGCGAGGATATCTACGGCGAAAAGAAACTGCCCCAGCTTCTGCGTGAGCTCAACACAATCGACGGTCTGCGTCACATAAGAATACTCTACTGCTACCCTGACAGAATTACTCCCCAGCTTTTGGATGCCATGGCGGAATGCGACAAGGTGGTCAATTACATCGACCTTCCGCTTCAGCACTGCAACGGTGAAATTCTCAAGAGTATGAACCGTCACGGCGACAAGGAGAGCCTTCTCCAGCTGATTTCCGACATCCGCACAAAGCTGCCGGACGCAACGCTTCGCACCACTCTCATTGTGGGCTTCCCAGGTGAAACCGAGGAACAGTTCAACGAGCTGTGCCAGTTCGTCAAGGAGGCTCGTTTCGACAGGCTGGGCTGCTTCACCTACTCTCCCGAGGAGGGCACCGACGCCGCCGGAATGCCCAATCAGATTGACGAGGACGAAAAGGTTCGCAGAGGCGAGATTATAATGGACATTCAGCAGAAGATTTTCGAGGAAAAGCTGAGTGAAAATGTTGGCAAAATCATCGATGTGACGGTGGATGGCTACGACGCCTACACGGACTGCTACTATGGCAGAGCCGCAAGCGATGCGCCGGATATAGACTCAATTGTTACCATGACCTGCTCCTACGAGCTTTTCGAGGGTGATTTGGTACAGGTTGAGATTTTCGAGGTAATGAATGGTGACCTTATCGGTGAGGTTGTCTGACGGAGGATATATAATGCCCGAGATAAAACAGCCCGTAACGGCGATAATCGTCGGTGCGGGTCACAGATCAATTTTTTACAGCACCTATTCACTGTTGCACCCGAAGGATCTCAAAATCGTGGGTGTGGCAGACCCGGACAGAGACCGCTGTCTTCAAGCCCAAAGGATGTTCGGCTTTTCCGACGACAGGATTTACGCCTCCGCCCAGGAGCTTGCCGCCGTGCCAAAATTTGCCGATGCCATAATCAACGGCACAATGGATCAAATGCACGTAGAAACCTCGGTTCCTCTTCTGGAGCTTGGGTATGATATGATTCTCGAAAAACCTTTCGCCTGCAACGAGGCTGAAATGCAGGTTCTCTCCGATGTTGTCAACCGCAAGCACAACAAGGTTGTAATCGGTCATGTTCTTCGCTATACGCCCTTTTATCACGGTATAAAGGACAGAATTGACTCCGGCGATATCGGCGAAATTCTCACACTGCAGACCACCGAGTCCGTCAACTATCATCACCAATCCACCGGCTATGTGAGAGGCAAATGGGGCAACACCGAAAACTGCAACACCACCATGCTTCTGGCGAAATGTTGCCATGACATTGACATTATGATGTGGCTGATGCCCTCGGACCCGTTGACCGTATCATCCTTCGGTTCCTGTATGCAGTATAAGCCAGAGAATGCTCCCGAAAACGCCGGCGAGAGATGTCTTGTGGACTGTCCGCTGGTGGACACATGTCCCTATTCGGCGAAGAAAATTTACATCGACAAGCCTCAGCGCTGGGAGTCCTATGTCTGGGCAGACCTTGGCAATGCTGGAAATCCCACGAAAGAGGAGCGTGTACGACTGCTGACGAATGACACCCAGTACGGCAAATGTATCTACAAGTGCGACAATAATGTGGTTGACCACCAAACCGTCACCGTGAATTTCGCCAACGGTTCCATCGGCACCCATAATATGATAGGTGGCACCGCAATGCCCAGAAGAAGAATTCATGTCACTGGCACCCGTGGTGAAATTTTTGGCGACTTCGAGGACGAGATGTTCACCGTGCTGAAAATCAATCCCGACTCCGACACAGGCTACGACAGAGAAATCGTCCGACTCTCCGAAGAGGAAACGAAGCTTGGTCACGGCGGTGGCGACCTTAAGTTGGTGGAGGATTTCATCGACTTTGTCCGCACTGGAAAATGCTCTATTGCCTGCACTTCCCTGGACGACTCCATTGCCGGTCACCTCACCGTGTTCCTCGCAGACAAATCCCGTGACGAAAACGGTATGCCTCAATGCATCAATCTGTCGGATTACATCAAATAGACCTGAAATGCAAAAACATCAATACGATTTTTTGAAGATATTCCAGTGCGAGCCGTCTGGGACAATGAGAGCTCCAAATGGTGGTTTTGTGCCGTGGATATTGTTTCTGCTTTAACAAAAAGTAAAAATCCGAGAAATTATTGGGCAAAGCTCAAAAGTCGGCAAAGTGAGTTGATGACAATTTGTCACCAACTGAAAATGAAAGCCGCCGATGGCAAATATTACCTAACTGATGTCGTAGACGAAAGCAGTCTAAACAGGCTAACTGCTCTAATTCCCAGCATAAAAAAGATGTATTTGAGAGATGGATAAAAAATATGGAGACATCCATCGACGAAATGAGCAGATTGAAGGCCTACGAACTTTTTGATAGCGGATTTATCAATAATATCGAAATTGGAACAATAACAGGTCTGCAACAAATACACGGATATATCTTCGGCGGTCTTTATGATTTTGCTGGGAAAATCCGAACATTAAATATAGCAAAGGGTGACTTTGTCTTCGCTCCGGTTATGTTTTTACATGAAAATCTCGAAAAAATCGAAGCGATGCCAAAGGAAACATTTGAGCAAATCATCGCAAAATATGTGGAGATGAATGTGGCTCATCCATTCATGGAAGGTAACGGCAGAAGCACAAGGATTTGGCTTGACCTGATTTTGAAAAAAAATCTAAATCTTTGCATAGATTGGAGCAAAATTGATAAAACTGAATACCTTTCCGCAATGAAGCAAAGTGTTTTCAATTCTGACAAAATTTTTGCTCTTTTGAAATCGGCTTTGACAGCGGATATCAACAATCGTGAGCTAATCATGAAGGGAATAGATTACTCTTACTATTACGAAACCGAAGATTAAGCAATACATTTTTGATTTTGTCTGCTTACAATTTCAAAAAACGCCCCGGAAATCGAGGCGTTCTTTATTGTATTTTATGCCTTGCCGTTGCAGCCCAGAACATCAACTATCTTGTGAGATACCATATCCTTGATTGCTGTTCTTGCGGGAGCGAGGTACTGTCTGGGATCGAAGTGCTCGGGATGCTCTGCGAAGTACTTTCTGATGGATGCGGTCATGGCAAGACGGAGGTCGGAGTCGATGTTAATCTTGCAAACTGCCATCTTGGCTGCCTTTGCAAGCTCGCTCTCGGGGATACCGATTGCGTTGGGCATATTTCCGCCGTAGGTGTTGACCTCGGTGACGAACTCCTGAGGTACGCTGGATGCGCCGTGGAGAACTATCGGGAAACCAGGAAGACGCTTGCCAACCTCTTCAAGAATATCAAGGCGAAGCTTAGGATCCTGACCAGGCTTGAACTTGTATGCACCGTGGCTTGTGCCGATTGCGATTGCCAGGGAATCAACGCCTGTGCGGGTTACGAAATCCTCAACCTGCTCGGGCTTTGTGTAGGATGCGTCCTCTGCGGAAACATTGACATCGTCCTCGATGCCTGCAAGCTGACCAAGCTCACCTTCAACCACAACACCGTTTGCGTGGGCATACTCAACAACCTTCTTTGTGAGAGCGATGTTCTCCTCATAGTCGAAGTGAGAACCGTCAATCATAACAGATGTGAAACCGCCGTCGATGCAGGACTTGCAGATGTCGAAATCTGCGCCGTGATCAAGGTGAAGAGCGATGGGAAGGCCTGTTTCAGCAACAGCAGCTTCAACCAGCTTTACAAGGTAGGTGTGGTTGGCGTACTTGCGGGCGCCTGCGGAAACCTGAAGAATGAGAGGAGCATTGAGATCCTTTGCAGCCTCAGTGATACCCTGGACAATCTCCATATTGTTGACGTTGAAAGCACCTATGGCATAGCCGCCTTCGTAAGCCTTTTTGAACATTTCCTTTGTTGTTACAAGTGGCATAATTTATCTCCTTTTGGTTATGAAATCCATTGCTGAATTTCGATTTTAACGATTAATTATATTGTAAGCCGCCTCAACGACTTTCTTGCGACATTCCTCCGCCGTACCGAAAACCGTACAGCCAGCGGCGCCGGGATGTCCGCCTCCGCCGAATATAGCGCAGATTTCGGATGCGTTGACTCCGTAGTTTGTTCGGACGGACACACGGAATTCGCCCTCCTTTTTTTCACGAAGCGAAATTCCGGCATAGACGCCCTCGATTTGTCTGGGCAGAGCCTTAATCGGGTGGAACTCATCCTCCTGGGCGCCACTCTGCTCGAACATATCCTTCGTCACCGTAATTACAGCGATTTTGCCGTCCTCGGTGATTTTCATTCCTGAGAGAGCCAGAGTTTCAAGACTGTTGTAGCTCTTTGTCCGTGTCTCGAACATAATCCGGTTGATAGTGGCGATGTCGATATTGTAGTCCATCATATCCGCAGCCATACGCATGGTACGGCTCGTGGTGTTTGAATAGCGGAAACAGCCGGTGTCCGTGGCAAGTCCCACATAAATGCACTCGGCAATGTCCTTGTCAATTTCAACATCCATCAGCCTGATTATACGCAGAATGGTCTCGGCGCAGGCGGCAGATTCCGGTTCAACGCACACAAGCGGAGCGTAGTCCGTATTCGTACCGTGATGATCAATGCAGAGAGCGATTTTATCCTGCCACTGGGCGACAAAATCATCGTCACCTAACAGAGAAATCGCCGCAACATCCACCGCCACCACATAGTCCTCTGGGAATTCCTGAACCTCGATGCCGTCCGGAACAAAGGAATAACAGGCGGGAACTCTGTCACAGCAAAGCACTCTCGCTTTTTTTCCAAGAAGATGAAGCGTACGGCAAAGGGCATAACAGCTGCCCAGGGTGTCGCCGTCCGGACTTGCGTGGGCAAGCAGGAGAATATTGTCGTGGTTGAGCAATTCTCTTGCCGCCTCTTCGATGTCAATCCTCATCCGAATACTCCTTTCGCAGCTCGGACATAAGCGAGAAGAGCTCCATATTTTTTTCGACACGGTTATCTGCGATGAATTTCAGCTCCGGCGCCTTGCGAAGGTGGAGTCTGTCCGCAAGCTCACGCCTGAAATAGCCCTGGGCTCCAGAGAGAGCCTTTGCCGCTGTCTTTGCGGTGTCCAAGCCATCCATGGAGCTAACATAAATTTTCGCATAGGACAGGTCGCCGGCAAGCTCCACATGGATGATAGTGAGCATTGCATCGGCAATTCTCGGGTCCTTCATTTCACGCAAAAGAGCCGTCAGCTCACGGCGGATATCCTCGCCGGTGCGGTCATGTTTGTAGTTTGGCATAATTTATTTACCGAGGTTCTCTATTGCTCCGTCGATTCTCGCAAGAGTAATTTCCTTACCCAGAATTACCGCAAGATCCGTGCCGCCGCCGGGAGTTTTCTGAGTTCCGGCAAGGGCAATTCCAAGAGGATAGAGAAGCTTTCCGTTCTTTATTTCAAGCTCCGCAGCCTTTGCAGAGCATACGGCGAAGATGCCGTCGGGAGTCCAATCCGCAACAGTTCCGAGAATTTCACGAAGAATTTTCAGGGATTCAAGGGAGCTTTCCGGATCAGTTTTCATTTTTTTGTTGAAGTACAAATCTTTGTCAAAATCTGGAAGAGCGTTTATAAAGGCAATCTGCTCCGGAATTTCACCGAGAACCTCCGTTCTGGGCTGCAAATTCTTACAAAGGAGCTTCATATCCTTAATATTTTCGGCAAAATCCGCCATCCAGGGCTTTGCATACTCCTGGAATTTTTCGGGGTCAAGAGCCTTGATGTACTCAAAATTGATGTGGCGAAGCTTCAGCGGGTCAAAAATTGCCGGAGATTTGCTTATTCTCGCAGGATTCCACTGTTCAATCATCTCATCAAGGGAGAAAATTTCCTGTTCGCCCTCGGGACTCCAGCCCAGGAGCAGAAGGTAGTTCAGCACTGCCTCGCTCAAATATCCCTTTGCCACCAAATCCTGATAGGATGCGTCACCGTTTCTCTTGGACAGCTTTGCGTGGGCGTCCTTCATAACAGGCGGACAATGAACATACACCGGAGGCTCCCAGCCGAAGCTCTCGTAGAGAAGGTTGTATTTCGGCGTGCTGGACAGGTACTCGTTGCCTCGCAGAACATGGGTAATTCCCATAAGGTGGTCGTCGATTACATTTGCAAAATTGTATGTGGGCATACCGTCGGCTTTAAGGAGAATTTGATCCTCAAGCTCGGAGTTGTCAACCTCAATGTGACCATAAATCAGGTCATCAAAGCTTGTTTTGCCCTCAAGAGGCATTTTCTGACGAATTACATAGGGCACGCCGTTTTTGAGATTTTCCTCGATTTCCTCGGTCGAAAGATTGCGACAATGACGGTCGTATCCGCTGTTTTCGCCGTTTTTCTCACGGATTTCCGAAAGACGGTCCTCGGTACAGAAACAATAATACGCCTTACCGTCAGCAACGAGCTTCTCCGCCCACTGCTTGAATATGCCCATTCTCTCGCTCTGAACATAGGGTCCCACATCACCGGGCTTATCCGGACCTTCATCCCAAATGAGACCAGTTTCGGTGAGTGTTTTGTAGATAACATCCGTTGCGCCCTCAACCTTTCTGCCCTGGTCGGTGTCCTCGATACGCAGAATGAAGGTGCCATCCTCGTGCTTCGCCGTGAGGAAGGTGTAGAGAGCCGTTCTCAGATTGCCGACATGCATATAACCGGTCGGCGACGGTGCAAATCTTGTTCTGATAATCATATGTTTGTCCTTGTTTATAAAAGTCTTGCTGGCGCAAAGGCACTAGGCACTAGGCACTGACGGTTACCGGGAATTTTTTGCAGAAGATAAGTTCCTGCCGTTCAGATGCGAAGGTAAAAGGTAATATTTTTAGTAGGTAGGAGATAGAAGATAGAGATGTGGATTGTTTATTATAGATTGCGTTCCAATAGATTTTCGGAGCGATCGCTATAATCAAATCGCAAAGCGATTTCCTCTGCACTAATGCCTAATGCCTAATGCCTAGTGCCTAGTGCCTCGCAACTAAACGGATAATCTTGCCTTCCGAAACAAATCCCTGGAAACCGAATAGAGCCTAATGCCTTTACATTGCAAAGAAAATGACAAATAGACTATCGGTCATAGTATAAAGCGTACCCCAAGTCAAGGACATTTTTGATTTAAGTGTAAAAATTTTTCGAATTATGTGATATACTGTTCCTGCCGGGCGGAGGATAGGCAACGCTGGGGAGCGACCCGAGCGCCGTCCGGTCAGGGAGGCAGTGTATCGTGATACGCTGTCTTTTTTCGTTTTGGCAAAGACAAATTCACTCGTCCGATGAAATTCCACGCTGAACTTCGGCATTTTCGGATCCTTAAATCCGACTGTCTGATGAAATTCCACGCAAAATCTCGGCATTTTCGCATACTCAAATTCGCCTAAGCGTGTTTTCTCGCCTCGAGTGAACTCCTACACTGCCTTTCTGCCAAAGCG
>R06__coassemble_157_pt1 | contig 26146 bp, 23 predicted proteins | sample R06__metabat2_low_PE_028 | metagenome-assembled genome bin R06 | reverse complement strand
GAGAGGGCCGCCAGGGATTGAGGCGGCGAGGGGGTCGAAAATAAATAGGAAATAGAAAATAGGAAATGTCGACGAGTTTTACTTTTTCGATAAACTTACTGAACGGCTCGCACGCCCCCTTGGGGGAGAGGGCCATTCGCAGAATGGCGAGGGGGGTTCTTCACTCGAATCTCCGAATAAACCTCCGTAGCAAATTGACAACGCCAATTTACAGCTTCTCAATCTGCTCCTGTGTAAGCATTCTAACTCCATTCTCCGCGAGAATTTTCTCCGCCTTATCGTTGTCTTCAACACGGATAATCACATATGCATCGCCCACAATGGGAGTGATAAAAGCGTAGGCGTACTCCAGATTAATGTCGTTGTTTGTGAGAATTTCCACCGGGCGTGAAAATCCGCCGGGCTTGTCCTCGATAAGAATTGCAATAACCTCAGTAACGGAGGCGGTAAATCCAGCATTTTTCACTGTAACAATTGCCTTTTCAGGGTCGTTAACAATGAGTCTGAGTATGCCGTAATCGGTAGTATCCGCTATGGACAGGGCACGAATATCAATTTCAGCATCCGCCATAGTCTTTGTGATTTCCAGCATGGTGCCCTTGCGGTTTTCGACAAATATGCTTATCTGTTTAACTGCCATAATTATTCCTCCTCAGGAATTGTAGCCCAGCTCAAATGCCTTGAGATTAAGCTCCAGGAACTTCGCCGGTACGGTTTCTTTGACCGATTCAATCCAGATTTCCTTATCCACCGTCGTGTTTTTCGCCGCAACGCCACAGAGAGCCACATTCACCGCCTTTGCAGAGCCAGCTTCAACAGCCAGAGCGAGAGCGTCAACCTCTGTAACATCCGTGCCGGTAGCCTTGATTGCATCAAGAACTCCATCGGGATAGACCGCATCGCCACCCACAACACTCATGGGGTCGATTTTTTGGGTATTAACTATGAGCTTGCCACCTTTTTTGAGGTAGGGAAGCCATCTTGCAGCCTCAAGCTGCTCAAACGAAAGAATTATATCCGCCTCGCCTTTTTCGATAATTGGCGAAGCAACCTCATCGCCGTAGCGAACATAGGTCACGACGCTACCGCCACGCTGACTCATACCGTGAACCTCGCTGACCTTCACATCGTAGCCACATTTAATCATTGCGGCGCCGAAAAGACGGGAGGCAAGAAGAGTACCCTGACCGCCGACACCGACTATCATTACACTTTTAACCATTGTCAAACCTCCTCAATCCACGATTGCGCCGAACTTGCACATCTGCTTGCAGACATCGCAGCCCACGCACTGTGTGAAATCAATATCCGCCTTGCCGTCCTTGAATGAAATCGCCGGACAGCCTATCTTCATGCACATCTTGCAGGACTTGCACTTCTCTCTGTCAACCTTTCGAGGGCCGTTATGCTTAACGGATTTCAGCAATGCGCAGGGTCTTCTTGAAATTACAACAGACGGACCGTCAAATTCAAGAGCCGATTTCACCGCAGCCTCTGTTTCGGCAAGGTTATACGGGTCACACACATGAACATCCGTAATGCCAATTGCATCGCAGACCTTTTCTATTGAAACCGCCGCCGTCGGGTCGCCCTTGATGGTCTTGCCGGTGGTGGGATTTTGCTGATGTCCAGTCATACCGGTGATACTGTTATCCAGAACAATTGCAACGGTGTTGGACTGATTGTACGCAACATTTATAAGGCTTGTGATACCACTGTGAATGAAGGTGGAGTCGCCTATTACGGACACACTCTTGCCAGCAAATTCCGGATTAGCCTTGTTTCTGCCGTGAAGTGAACTTATAGATGCGCCCATGCAAATGCAGGTATCTATCATACCCAAAGGCTTCAATGCGCCCAATGTATAGCAGCCAATATCACCGCTGACAAAAACGCCCAACTTTTTAAGACAGTAGTAAAGACCTCTGTGAGGACATCCTGCGCAAAGCACCGGAGGACGAGCCGGAACATTCACATCCGCCACGCTGAAAGGAAGCTCCTCGCCTAAAATTACCTTGCGTACAAGTGCCTGACTATATTCACCCTGAAGAGTGAACACATCCTTGCCCTGAACCTCAATTCCAAGCTCACGGCAATGACTCTCTATAACGTCGTCAAGCTCCTCGATTACATAAAGCTTTTCGTTTCTGTCGGCAAAATCCGCAATGAGAGCATCCGGCAGCGGGAATGTGCAGCCCAACTTCAGGTAATTCGCCTTGTCACCAAGAGCCTCTTTCGCATAGAGATAGGAAATACCGTTGCAGATTACGCCGATTTTTGCGCCATCGTTGTATTCAAGCTTGTTGATACCGTCAACGAGAGCCTCAGTTTCGCAGTACACCTTCTCCTCGAGAGTTCTCTCCTCAACAACAATATGTCTGCCCTTTGCCATAGCCGGCATCATAACATATTTTGCAGGATTTTTTTCGTAGTCCTTCAAGGGAAGCTCAACTCTATCACCGATTTCCACAAGTGAACGGCTATGGGCAATTCTCGTTGTGACACGCAAAATAACTGGCGTATCGAAGCGCTCGCTCAATTCAAATGCAAGCTTTGTGAATTTCAGACATTCTGCGGAATCCGAGGGCTCCAGCATCATAAGCTTTGCGCCTCTTGCGTAATGTCTTGAATCCTGCTCATTTTGTGATGAGTGCATTCCGGGGTCGTCAGCAACCAGCATAACCATACCGGCGTTAACTCCTGTGTAGGATGCTGTGAACATCGGATCTGCGGCAACATTCATACCCACATGTTTCATTGCGCAGAAGCTCCTTGCTCCGGCAATTGCGGCTCCGCAAGCAACCTCACAGGCAACCTTCTCGTTTGGCGCCCACTCAGAATGGATTTCATCATATTTTGCAACCGTCTCCGTGACCTCCGTTGACGGCGTACCCGGGTAGCTTGATACAACTCTCACACCCGCCTCATAAAGACCTCTGGCAACCGCCTCGTTGCCAAGCAGTAATTCCTTCATTGGCTCTTCAGCCTCCTGTATAATATATTTCGTCTATATTGTATGTTTCAAATTGCTCTGGAACATTTTCAAATCCCGATGCGGAGAAAAATCCCAATCTTTCGGATTTAATTCCCACATTTTCAATCTGAGAAAGCTCCTCTTTTACAACCTGTTGCCCAACGGGACACCCAGTAAATTTAACCTCGTAAAATTTATAGCCATCCCTATCCAATGTTACAACATCAAACTCTCCGTTTTTCTTATGAATGGAATCGTCGTAATAATATTTTCCAATCTTATACAAAACCGGCTTTATTTTACCGTTTTGATTTTGCCGTATGAGAAATTGCCTTGCGATGATTTCGTATGCCTTGGGAACAAATTCCGTCTCAAAATCCTGGGCTACAAATTCATCGTAAAAATCCTCTGTGGGCATTACTGAAAAGAAGGAAAGCCTGCGGAATATATATGTGTAATAGAAAAGCGTCAGCCTGTCCGCCACCGTATATATGCTCTTTTTTTCCCTCTCATCGTTTATTGGATAGGTCTTTTCGATAATCTCCATATCCGTCAGCTTTTTCAGAATGTCCGCAAGCGACGGTGATGATGATACATCTGAGTGTGAAAGTATATCTCCAAATTTACGGTAACCCTTTGCGATTGCCATAAAAACCTCATTGGCATTACTCATTTTTCGGATTTCTCCGGCGGTGAGCTGTTCGGATTCCGATAAAAGCCTTGCATTTTTAGAGCATATCAGCTCCATAATGTTTTCCTTTACGGATTTCGTTGAATCTATAAATTGGAGATAATAGGGAACTCCTCCAAATACTGCGTAGAGCTTCACCTTATCCCTGTCGCAAAAGGACGGATAGAATTTCGCAGCATCATAATAATCCAGCTGTCCAATTTTAAGCTTCACCGAAAGCCGTCCGAACAGCGGATTGCTCTCCTCGGTGAGCTTCACCATGGTATCAACATAGGAGCCACAGAGAATGAGCTTTATATTGCTCCTCCCGATATGCCTGTCAATGACCGCCTGAAAAATACTGTCGCAACCATCGATTTTTTCACGCAGATACGGATATTCGTCTATCACAAGTATGATTTTTTCATTTTCCGCAACTGTGAAAATGTAGTCCAGTATTTTCTCAATGCTTTCAAATGCCGGAACAGGTATGGAAAACACAAAGGACAAAATCTCCGCAAGACTCATGACATTGGATTTTTCCGAAATTCTCTTACTTTCGTAATAGATTACCCTGGCGGATGTCCTGGAAAAGGACTCCTTCACAAGCTCCGTCTTTCCAATTCTGCGTCTGCCGTAAATCAGTATGCCCTCGTATCCGTCACCTGCGTACGCCTGCTCAAGAATTGCAAGCTCTTCCTCTCTACCATGGAAATTCATACTCGGTTTCCTCCGACTCGGTTTTATCCGAGTAGATTATAACATCATATAAATCAAAAGTCAAGTTATTTTTCGTTGCGGAGATCCACAATTCTCTTTGCCTTGCCCTCGAAACGAGTCAGGCTCTTTGGATCGCAAATTGTGACCTTGCACTTGATGCCCAATACCGTCTGAAGGTTGTGGAAGATATCCTTCTGAAGCTGTTCAATCTTTCCGTACTTGTCAAGGAGAGATGCGTCCGCAAGCTCAACCTTCACTTCGAGAGTATCGCTGAATCCTTCACGGCGTACCACAAGCTCGTAGTTTCCGCCAACTCTGTCGTCCGCAACTATGACGCTCTCAATCTGACCAGGGAACACATTGACGCCTCTGATTTTGAGCATATCGTCGGAACGTCCGATAACCTTATCCATACGAACGCCGGTTCTACCGCATTTGCAGGGCTCGTAGTTGAGTCTTGTAATATCCCTTGTACGATAACGAAGAAGCGGAATACCTTCCTTGCAAAGAGTGGTGACAAGAAGCTCGCCGGTCTCACCCTCGTCTTTACTTTCAAGAGTTTCGCTATCCACGATTTCCGGCAGGAAATAATCCTCACAGAAGTGAAGTCCGCAACGCTCCTCGCATTCGCCGGACACACCAGGACCCATAAGCTCACTCATACCATAGTTGTCGGTGGCGAAAAGTCCCCAGGCCTTCTCAATTTCAGCACGCATTTCGGGAGTACATCCCTCACTGCCCAGAAGTCCAAGACGAATTTTATAATCACTCATCGGGAACGGCAAATCATGAGCCTGTTCCGCAAGATACAGAGCGTATGAAGGTGTGGCGACTATGGCAGTTGTACCGAAGTCACGCATAAACATAAGGGCCTTTTCACTGTTACCGCTTGAATTTGGAACTACCGTTGCGCCCAGCTTTTCAAGTCCGTAATGAAGTCCCAAAGCTCCGGTGAACATACCGTAGCCGAAGCAAATCTGAACAATATCATCGGGAGTAGCGCCTGCTGCTGCGACGATTCGAGCTACACAATCCGACCAGTGATCAAGATCTGTCTTTGTGTATCCAACCACAGTGGGCTTACCGGTTGTACCGGAGGATGCGTGTATTCTTGCGATATTTTTCAGCGGCTGCGCAAAAAGTCCGAAAGGATAGTTATCACGAAGATCTGCCTTTGTTGTGGGCGGAATATACTGAATATCTGACAGGCTCTTGATTTTCTCCGCCGTCACTCCACATTCATCCAGCTTTTTTGTATAGAAAGGCACATTTCTGTAGCAATAATCCACCGTCCACTTAAGCCTTTCAAGCTGCAACGCATCCATGTCCTTACGGCTCATGGTCTCGATTTCCTTCTGATAAAACATTGTAATCATTTCCTTTCGGATGTATTCCTATAATTATAACACCTTGACGGTTGTTTGTCAATGAAATTTTTCGTCGCCCAACTATCTCACACAAAATTTATGCATACCCTTTTTTCCTCGTCCTGACAAGGTACACAATAATCGAAATCTCTGCGAAGCCCTCGTTTATTGCGCCGGCAACAGAGCCTCCAACTATGTTGTACACAAGCCAGCACATTGACGCCGGCAAGGTGATGTATTTCAGCCTTCTTTCATTTTGCTGCCAATTTGAGTAGGTGTACATAAATGTGGACACAAGTGGCAGAATGTCAATCAAACCGCCCCAGGTAAATATGGTAGATACTGAACAGACAATTCCGAATACTATCGGAATCCAAACGCCCTGTGCCCATTTTTTTCCGTCTGAGTGACAGGCATATATCACACATCTAAATGCGCTGAGCAAATTCAATAGCACCGCCGTGTATTTGCCCAGTACGAGAAAATGTACACACCATACGAAGGCGCTGACCATCAGCAAAATCAAAATCTTCCGCTGACTCTTGCACTGATATGTGATTACCACAATCGCCATGGCAATGAAGCCAATAATTTGCGCTATTAGCTCCCTGTGGAGCTGAAAAAATTCAATCATAATATCCAATTAGTAGCAATTCTCAATAAGCTTTCGGATTATTTTCCCACGCAGAACTTTGAGAAAATTTCATTCACCACATCTTCCGATGCCCGCCTGCCTGTGAGCTCCAACAATACGCCGATAGCCTCGTCAATTCCCACATTCACCGCATCCGCCGTTATTCCAGAGTGTATATCATCACATACGGATTGGAGAATTTCAGAAGCCCGACTTACACAATTATACTGTCTTTCATTCACTAAAACCGGCGCAGAGGCGTCAAATCCCGCAGTATTGAAAATTTCATTTATCCTGTCTGAAAGCTCATCAAAGCCCTCATTTTGCTTTGCCGAAATAAAGACAAAATGTTCAAAACCCTGTTGAAAACTCCAAAAACTTGGGCTTTTTTTCTTGTCAGACTTATTAAAAACCGCAATATGTGGGCGTTTTTTCACATATTCCGCAAGTTTTTCATCATCCTCATCCGGCATTTCCGAGCTGTCGAAAACTGCAATTATGAAGTCCGATGAATCCATTTTTTTGATGGTACGGTCAACTCCAATACTCTCCACTACATCCTGGGTATCATGAAGTCCGGCGGTGTCGCTGAGACGCAAAATCACATCACCCACACGTACCGTCTCCTCGACTATATCCCTTGTAGTGCCAGCAATATCGGTGACGATGGACCTTTCGCAGCCTGCCAGCATATTCATAAGCGTACTCTTGCCAACATTCGGCTTTCCGCAAATCACCGTGGAAATTCCCTCTGTGACCGCCTTGCCGTTTTCAAAATTCACAAGAAGTCTGCTAAGCTTGTCACGACCTGCAATCAATCTTTTTTCAATGGAGGACATATCCGGCTCAAACATCTCATCATCCGGTGAATCCGTCCATATAGCAAGGCTTGCGGAAATATTTGTAAGCTCACTGCAAATTTCATCAATCTCCTTTGATAGAGCTCCGTCAAGAGAATTTTTTGATGCCCGGAGCGCCTGTTCACCCTTTGCGGAAATTATTTTCATTACGGATTCCGCCTCAGCAAGATTCATTTTTCCGTTGAGGTAGGCTCTCCTCGTAAATTCTCCAGGTCCTGCGGGGATGGCTCCTGCGGATATAACAAGACGGAGAGTCTTTTTTACCGCAACAGTGCCTCCGTGAACAGACAATTCAACAACATTTTCACCGGTGTAACTGTTTGGCGCACGGAAAACAAGAGCAACACAGGAATCTATGTTCTCGCCGTTCTCAACTATATTTCCGTAGGCTGCGGTGTAGCCCTTCATATTCGTGAGTTTTCGTCCAGAAACCGATACAAAAACCTTGTCCGCTATTACAAAAGCGTCCTCGCCGGAGATACGGATTACTCCAAGAGCTCCGGCGCCAATTGGTGTTGAAATTGCTGCTATTGTCATAAATTCAAAATTGTTTCACGTGAAACAATGTAGTGTCTTCCTAACGGAAAGTCTTGTTGGCGTGGATTGTTAATTATAAACTACATTCCAATAGATTCTCGGAACAGATTCTATAATCAAATCGCTTGCGATTTCCTTATTACTAATGCCTAGTGCCTAGTGCCTAATGCCTCTTGAATGAGATAGAAGGTAGTAGATGAAGTTTGTTGATTATAAACTTCGTTCCATTAGATTTTCGGTACAAGAACTTCCTTACCGCCCATATAGGGTCTGAGTGCCTCAGGTATTGTTACGCTGCCGTCCGCCTGAAGGTGATTTTCAAGGAAGGCAATGAGCATTCTCGGAGGAGCCACAACTGTGTTGTTGAGTGTATGAGCCAAGTATTTACCATCCTTGCCATTGACTCTGATTTTAAGTCTTCTTGCCTGAGCATCGCCGAGATTGGAACAGGAGCCCACCTCGAAATACTTCTTCTGTCTTGGGGACCATGCCTCAACATCAAGGCTCTTTACCTTCAAATCCGCAAGGTCACCGGAACAGCATTCCAGAGTACGAACGGGAATTTCAAGACTTCTGAACAGGTCAACCGTGTTCTGCCAGAGCTTCTCGAACCACATCTTGCTCTCCTCAGGCTTGCACACAACTATCATTTCCTGTTTCTCGAACTGATGTATTCTATAAACGCCTCTCTCCTCAATACCGTGAGCACCTTTCTCCTTGCGGAAACAGGGTGAATAGCTGGTGAGAGTATAGGGAAGCTTCTCCTCAGGAATAATCTGATCTATGAATTTACCTATCATACTATGCTCGGATGTGCCGATAAGATAGAGATCCTCACCTTCAATCTTATACATCATGGCATCCATCTCTGCAAAGCTCATAACGCCAGTGACAACGTTGGAACGAATCATAAATGGCGGTACGCAGTAGGTAAAGCCTCTGTCAATCATAAAATCACGGGCATAGGAAATAACTGCGGAGTGAAGTCTTGCAATGTCACCCATGAGATAATAGAATCCGTTACCTGCAACTCTGCCGGCGGAATCAAGGTCGATACCGTCGAAACTCTCCATAATCTCGGTGTGATATGGAATTTCATACTCCGGCACAACAGGCTCGCCGAACTTCTCGATTTCCACATTTTCGGAGTCATCCTTGCCTATGGGAACACTTGGATCTATGATGTTGGGAATTACCATCATAATCTTGGTAATCTTCTCCTGAAGCTCAGTCTCCTTTGCCTCGCACTCTGCAAGAAGGTCGCCCTTTTCAGTGACCAGCTTTTTCATCTCCTCAGCCTCATCTCTCCTGCCCTGTTTCATGAGGTTGCCGATTTCCTTGGAGTACTTATTTCTCTCGGCTCTCAGGGAGTCCGCAAGAGTCTTGTTTTTACGGCTCTCAACATCCAGCTCAATGACCTCATCAACAAGAGGGAGCTTGCTGTCCTGGAACTTATTACGGATATTCTGTTTTACAACATCCGGATTTTCTCTCAAAAATTTAATATCAAGCATAATTATCTCCTTTGTTTCACGTGAAACATTTTAATCTTCCAACAGGTTTGCAAGCTTCTGCAAATCCTCTTTATCGAAAAACTCAATTACAAGCTTACCGCCCTTTTTGCATTCCTTGACTGTGATTTCACGGCCAAGAGTCTTATGAAGCGCCAGCTCAACCTCTGTGTAAAATCTATCCTCATGCAATGGTTTCATCTTTTGTGGACGCCTGTTCATCTTAGCAAGTTCAGACTTAACCATTGCCTCGATTTCACGAACACTCATTTTATCAAGTACTGCGTAAACTGCGCATTCATTGATTTTTTTCTCATCCTGAAGTGGGATAAGTGCCCTTGCACCGCCTGCGGATAGACTTCCTTCCTCAACCATTTCCTTAACATCATCAGGTAAATTCAACAGTCGCATTGAGTTTGCAATTGACGAACGGGATTTTCCAAGCTTGTCTGATGCCTGCTCCTGGGTAATTCCGTATTCTTCAATAAGCCTTCTGTAGCCCTCCGCCTCTTCTATGGGATTAAGGTCCGCTCTCTGGAGATTTTCCACAAGCGCCAGCAATGCGGTCTCCTCGTCAGTGAGAGGCTTGATTATCACAGGAACCTCATTAAGTCCTGCAAGTCTTGATGCTCTCCATCTTCTCTCTCCTGCCACTATCTGATAAGAACCATCCGACATAGGCCGCACAACTATCGGTTGAATTAAACCAAATTGAGCGATGCTGTCCGCAAGATTATCAAGCTCTTCCTCATCAAAGCTTTTTCTCGGCTGATTTCTGTTTGGCTCAATCTCGCCTATGGGAAGCTTGTTTATCGTTTCATTCAATCCTTCTGTGGAGTTATCATTAAATAATGCCTCAAATCCTCGTCCGAGGCCGCCTTTTCTGTTTGCCATAATATTCAATACCTTTTCAGTAAATTTTGTAGTTTTCATTTATCGGGAAACTAATTATTTGCCAAAAATTCCTCTGTGAATTTTATGTATGCCTCTGCTCCTGTGGAGCGTCTATCGTAGTATATAATCGGTTCGCCGTAGCTCGGAGCCTCAGAAAGTCGGACATTTCTGGGAATTACCGTTGAATAGACCTTTCTCGGGAAGAATTTTTTTATCTCTCCTGTAACCTGCTTTGAAAGGCTTAACCTGCCGTCATACATCGTCAGCAGTACACCCTCAAGGTCTATATAAGCATTGTAATTAATCTTTATTTTTCGTACCGTGGACATAAGCTGTGAAAGTCCTTCAAGGGCATAATACTCCGCCTGTATCGGCACTAAAAACGTATCGGACGCAGTCAACGCATTAAGAGTAATCAATCCCAAGGACGGCGGACAATCCAGCAGAATAAAGTCGTATTTATCACTAATCTCAGCAATCGCATTTTTCAAAATTCTCTCTCTTTTGGGCTTTTCAAGAATTTCTATATCTGCGCCTGAAAGATTTATATTTGACGGAACTATATCCACATTCTTGAATTTCGTTGTGATGGTACACTCCTTCACACGGGAGTTATTCACGAGAATGTCATAGCTGGACATCGTGGTCTCTCTTTTATTGATACCGAAGCCACTGGTGGAATTTCCCTGTGGGTCAATATCCATAAGCAGAACTTTTTTGTCCATATCTCCAAGGCAAGCCGCTAAATTGACCGCCGTAGTGGTTTTTCCAACGCCACCCTTTTGGTTGACAACGGATATTATTTTTGCCATATTACCTCCAAATGTTTCACGTGAAACATCACAACGGCTTTTTTGATATAAGCGTGGATGCTCTCGGATATTTTTCAGCTGTGGTTTTTATCTTTTCTATTATAATTATAGCTCTCATATCGCCGTTGGGCAGTGTAAATTCGAATTTTTCCGAGATTTTCCCACCGAGAATTTTTATTGCATTTTTTCCGTTTGAAATTTCCTCATCAGCAATACTGCCTTTAAGAGAAATCATTTTTCCACCTATTTTCACAAGTGGAAGACAATACTCCGATAGAGTGCGAAGCTCCGCCACAGCCCTTGCGGTGACATAATCAAATTGCTCTCTATACTCTTCTTGTCTGCCTGCCTCCTCGCCTCTCATATGAATAAGCTCTGCACTAAGTCCCAGCTTTTCAAGGAGCTTTTCTATAAAGACGAGCTTTTTATTGGTAGCCTCAATGAGAGTGAATTTCAAATCCGGTCTTGCTATCAGTATAGGAATTGCCGGAAACCCTGCGCCAGTACCCACATCTGCAATCTTAGAGCCTTCCGGAATATCGCAGTATTTCAAAATTTCAAGGGAATCAGTAAAGTGCTTGATTATAATTTCATCCGGGTCAGTAATTGCTGTGAGATTTACATTTTTATTGTACTCAACCAAAAAATCACAGTACACCGAAAATCGTTCAAGTGCGGTATCATCCAGCTTCACACCGATTTCATCCGCATATTTTTTCAAATTTTCTCTATTCATTTGTTCATATAAATCAGAAGTACCGAAATATCCGCAGGACTTACTCCCGAAATTCTACCTGCCGCTCCGATGCTTGCCGGTCGGATTTTTTTCAGCTTTTCTCTCGCCTCAATTCGTAGCCCGATAACATCGTCGTAATTTAGGTCATCCGGGATGATTTTCTCCTCAAGTCTCCGCATTTCCTTAACATCTGCAAGCTGCCGTTGGATGTATCCGGCGTACTTTATTTCCGTTTCAACCTGTTCAAATACTGCATCATCAAAGTCCGGTCTTGTCTTGTCAAAGGGCTTGAGAATTTCATAATTGAGCTGTGGACGGCGTATTAAATCCGCAAGACTTGCTCCAGTTGTCAAAGCAGATGTTTCACGTGAAACAATTACGGAATTTATATCATCCGAGGGAGCAAAATATGTATTCTCCGCCCGTTCCTTTTCCTGCTTAATGCACTCAAGCTTGTGAAGGAATTTTTCATACCTTGCATCATCAATAAGCCCAATATTATGGCCCTTTTCTGTGAGTCTAATGTCGGCGTTGTCCTGTCTTAAAAGGAGTCTGTATTCACTTCGGGATGTCATCATCCGATAGGGCTCATTACATCCCTTTGAGGTTAAATCATCAATGAGAGTTCCTATGTAACTACTTGCCCTGTCAAGTACAAATGGCTCTCTGTTTTGAATTTTCAGAGCGGCGTTAATGCCTGCAATAAGCCCCTGTGCAGCCGCCTCTTCGTATCCACTACTGCCGTTAAACTGTCCAGCTCCATATAGTCCGGGATGGTCTATAAATTCAAGGGTAGGACGAAGTGCAACCGGGTCCACACAGTCATATTCAATCGCATATGCTGTACGCAGAACCTTGACATTTTCAAGTCCTTTTATTGAATGAATAAAGTCCAGCTGAACATCCTCAGGCAGGCTTGATGAAAGCCCCTGAAGGTACAACTCTTCCGTATTTTCACCGCATGGCTCTATGAAAATCTGATGTCTTTTATGATCCGGAAAACGAACCATCTTATCCTCTATACTTGGGCAATACCGAGGACCAGTACCAACGATTTCACCGCCATATAGCGGGCTTCTATAAAGGTTGTCAAGGATGATTTTTTTCGTGTCGTCGTTTGTGTATGTAATGTAACACACCGCATCATTTTTCGGAGTAAACGCCGTGTCAAAGCCGAATGGAGTTATTTTTTCATCACCATACTGAGGCTCAAGTCCTTCAAAATTTACGGATTTTCTATTGACTCTTGATGGAGTTCCTGTCTTAAAACGGCGAAGAGGCAGGTTAATTTTTTCAAGTGAAGAGGTGAGAAATTCAGCGGAAAACATACCGTCAGGTCCGCTTGAAAAATTCACATCGCCCACAAAAATTTTGCCCTTGAGATAGGTTCCGGTTGCAAGAATTACCGCCTTAGCACTGTGAACTGCGCCGAATTTTGCAGTAACAAGCCAGCCATCCTCACACTTTTCAAGTCCGATGACTTCCGCCTGTTTCAAATCCAGATTTTCGCACACTTCGAGAGCATGCTTCATATATTTTTGATACTCTCTGCGGTCGATTTGTGCCCTGAGTGAATGTACTGCCGGACCTTTGCCTAAATTTAGCATCCTGTTTTGAATTGTACAAGCATCCGCCGCCTTGCCCATTTCACCGCCAAGGGCGTCAATTTCACGGACAAGATGGCCTTTGGATGTTCCGCCGATAGACGGATTACAGGGCATATTTCCAACGGCGTCAAGATTTATTGTAAAGCAGGCAGTTTTACAGCCTAACCGTGCCGCTGAAAGAGCTGCTTCGATTCCAGCATGACCTGCTCCGATTACAATTACATCGTAGTTTTCCGAATTATACATATGTTAAGCCTTTGGTTGGATTTCGCCGGATTTTTTCAGGGAAATCTTAGTAAGCGTCGGTCCTATAAGCTCATACACAAGCACGCCGAAAAGGATGATATTGCGGATTAAAGCTCCATCATCGCCCAATTCACCCACCTGCATACTCATACCAAGGGCAACGCCAGCCTGCGGAAACAGGGTAATTCCAAGATATTTTTTTATGTTGTCATCGCTCTTTGTAATACTTGCGCCAAGCCTTGCTCCGCCGTATTTTCCAACACAACGGAAAATTATATAAACAAGTCCGATTATCACAACATAGATGTTTTTGAATACATCCAGCTCCAGCTCCGCGCCGGATACTACAAAGAATACAACATACAACGGCGCCGTCCATCTGTCGGCTCTCTCCATAAGCTCCGCCGAAAAATCGCAGATATTGCAGAATATCGTGCCCAGCATCATACAGCAAAGAAGCGGGGAAAATGAGAGTGTCACCGGACCTATGGGCAGTTCAAGGGATGAAAGTCCAACTGTGAGAATTACAAATCCGATGGACAGACTAAGTCGTTTTGAATTTGAATGGAAAAATCTCTCAAGGAAGGTGAAGCAATATCCCACAAGACTGCCTAAGACGATGGATGCCACAATTTCAAGGGCAGGATTTACAACTATGGAGATAAAATCAAATTCGCCGTTCGTAAGCGCCTTTGCAACGCCGAATGAAATTGCAAAAACCACAAGACAAATGGCGTCGTCAAGGGCAACAACCGGCAACAGTACTTCCGTAACCGGACCCTTTGCCTTATACTGCTTGACAACCATCATTGTGGCAGCCGGAGCCGTCGCAGTGGCAATTGCACCAAGGCTTATCGCCATGGAAACCGTGAGAGTTTCCGGAATTATAAAATGTAAAATAAGTAATACAATGTCAACCACAACTGCAGCGCCGAGAGCTTCAGCAAAGGCAATTACAGTCGCCCGTTTGCCGGTCTTTTTTAGCTGTTCGATGCGGAACTCATTGCCGATACTAAAGGCAATAAATCCAAGAGCCACATTGGATATGATTTCAAAGGATTCAACATCGCTGTGATTTACAAATCCAAGGCCCTCCATTGAAAGCTGTCCAAGGCAGTACGGACCGATAATAATTCCAGCAACAAGATAGCCGGTAACTGCCGGAAGTCCAAGAGGCTTTGCGGCTCTGGACATCAAAAGACCTGCCATAAGGCATATACTCAGACTAAGTAAGGTAGTCATTTTTTGTATCTCCGATAAAATGTTTCACGTGAAACAATGATTTTGTTGTATACGATAATATAACATTGTTTAATATATAACTATTTTTGTCAAAAGTCAAGTCGAAAATAAATTTTTTATTGACAAATAATTGTGAATGTTGTATAATAACCTAAATATCAGGTCAAAAGTGAGGTGTATTTATGAAAAAAGCCGTAAGCTTTATTATGGCATTGACACTTTTTATTTTAACAACTCAAAATACACTTGCTCACTACTGCAATGAAATCATAAGAAACAGGGACGACAGCCGTATTGAAGCCGCAATTGAGGCGATTTCAAAGCAAAAGCACTCCGTAATTTCAGAGGAAGGCCTTATTGCATACATTCGTCACTTTGCATTCAACTCAAAATATTCAGCCTTCGACGGCAAATACTGGCCGTACACAAATTCATCTGGAGTTCGTGATATTACAGTGGATGACGGCACCTATGTTAGTCACATAGGTCAGGCTACTGGTTGTTACGCCTATGCGCTTTTTGTCGAGTCGGTAATTTACGGTAACATCAGCACAAAGCTCTACGCAAAGGGCAGTCGTGGAAATTACAGGTCTGAGGATGTTATCGATTTTCTCACAGTCAACGCCCAGGCAGGCGAGCACATCCGCATAAATTCAAAGCACAGTATCGTATTTGTATCCTGTTCCCAAGATGGCTTTTACTATATAGATTATTATACAGATTCATGTCCAGAAATAAATTTCTGTTATGCGGATTATGATGAATTTACAGAATATCTAAACTACGGCTACGAGCTGTTTTTATATAATTCAGACCCTGTTGAAAATGTGAAGGATGTTGTACTGTCAGTTGACGGTTTGATTGATTCCTATACGGAGGATGAAATTTTCCACAGAATTTACGATGACAGGGAATCTGCGATGGAATTTACATCAGTTAACGGCGGAACATTATTTGAACAGGATGATGGCACCTACGATGTCAGCCTTTCGGTTAAATACATAGCTTGCGACACTGATAGTATGAAAACGGAATACATAGTCGGTGATGAATTTGACTCATCTGGCATTGAGGTTTTCAAAGTATATTCGCCCTTGTGTTCAAAACTCTTAACTGAAGATGAATTTTCAATTTCTGGATTCAATTCATCAGAGGCAGGAACCTGCGTTATCACTGTTAAATACAAGGATTTTACAACATCATTTAATGTTGATATAAAAGAAAAGAGCTTCCAAATTGGCGATGTGAATATGGACGGAAAAATCCGGGCAAACGATGCAAGATTGGCTCTTCGTCACTCTGCGGAAATAATCGTTTTAAGCGATGAACAGCTAAAATATGCGGATTTTAACGGTGACGGAGTGGTTAAATCCAGCGATGCAAGGCACATTTTAAGGGTAGCTGCGGAATTAGAATAAAAAAATTTAAAATAGTACTTGACAAACTCGAAAAAGTGTGATATTATTGTTAAGCTTTTTTGAGGCATGCGTTGGTAGCTCAGCTGGATAGAGTAACTGGCTACGAACCAGTAGGTCGGGGGTTCGAGTCCCTTCCAGCGCGTTTTAGGATTACTTTTCGGTAATCCTTTTTTTATTTCAAAAATTTTTAGATAAGTACTTGATTTATTGAAAAAAATGTGTTATTATAGTAATGTATAATAATATTGATATATATAAAATTAAGTAAGGAATAAATATATGGATTCTCTTCAGGATATGTGGCAGGCGGTGCTGGAGCTTGTATGTGGCAACCATTCGGATGTTGAAGGAACTCTTTGGCTTAAGGTAATTAAGCCCTTGAGCTTTGAACAGGATGCCCTCACTCTGACAGTACCAAATGATTTTAAGAAAAAAGTTATTACAGAAAAATACGATGCGGAAATTCGTGAAAAGCTCATAGAGGTATTCGGTTTCCCTGTTGAAACAAAATACATAAATGAGGAGGAGCAGGTTGAGGCTGAATCCAACAACAGAATATCCGGCGAAAATGAAAATAATTTTTATGGCGGAAATGTGAGAGATATAAAATCCGCAGATTATGAATTTTCATTCGATAATTATGTAGTAGGTCCATCCAACAAGTTTGCCTATGCGGCAAGTAACCGTGTGGCGGAAAAACCGGGCGTTGTGTATAATCCTCTTTTGATTTACGGTCGCTCCGGCCTTGGAAAAACCCACCTTCTTCTTGCAATTTATCATAAGATTATGCAGAACAATCCCAATGCGGTTGTTCACTACACCACCGGCGAAAATTTCATGAACGAATTCGTCAAGTGTCTGCAAAACAGGGATACGGAATCATTCCACAATAAATACAGATATGCGGATGTATTGCTTATTGACGATATTCATTTCATAGCCGGCAAGCAGCAAATTCAGGAGGAATTTTTCCACACCTTCAATGCCTTGAAAGGCGCAAACAAGCAGATTGTCATGACAAGCGACCGTCCGCCAAAGGAAATGGCAACTCTTGAGGAAAGACTTCGCACAAGGTTCGAATCCGGACTTTTGGCAGATGTTCAAATTCCTGAGCTTGAAACCCGTATGGCGATTATCCGCAAAAAGGCTATGAAGGAAAATGTGGAAATTCCGGATAATGTTGTTCAGTATATTGCGGAAAATCTTAAATCCAACATCCGTCAGCTTGAAGGAATTGTTATGAATATTTCTTCTCAGGCGACAATGCTTGAAAGAAAAATCGACCTTGCCATGGCAAAGGAACAGATAAATGATATGGTCAGCGGTAATGTGTCGGTGGAGGAACAGATTAAGCAGATACTGACTGCTGTGTGTGAATTTTACGGCATTCCAGCAAGTGATGTTCAATCCAATTCAAGGCAGGCGACGATTATTCAGGCAAGACAGATTTGTATGTATATTATGCGTGAGGTTATGCAGATAAGTCTTAATGAAATCGGTGCTGTTTTCGGCGGCAAAAACCATTCCACTGTTAATTATTCCATAAATCAGGTTATTGCTCAGATGAGAGATGATACCGCTTTCCGTACTAATGTCAATGATATTATCAGAAATGTACAGGAATACGTCAAAGCGTAGTTTAGAATAATTAGTGTTTTTTTCAACATTTGATTTTTGAAGAAATTGAAAAATTGAAATTTTTTTCCTAAGAGAAAAGAATAAAAAATTAGTATTAGTATTAGAGCCTGTTCAAAAAGGTGAAAAGTAGTGAATTGCCCGAAAAATAGCCAGTTGTGAGGTTATATTGATGGGTGATAACGTGTTGATAAAAATGTTCAAAAATAATGTGGTAATTTTGAATGTTGAAAAAAATGAAAAAGTTTTGAAAAAGGTTTAAAAGTTGTCGAAAAAAATTGGAGTAAAAAATAGATATGAAAATAAGATGTGACAGTTCCGTAATATCAGAGGCATGTTCCCTTGTAGCAAGAGCCGCTTCGTCAAAGTCCAGCATTAAGGAACAGGAAGGAATTCTATTTCAGACCACGGAACAGGGAGTAAGACTCACTGCCTACGATTTAAGTATAGCCGTAATAACCGTCATTGATGCAACTATAGCCGAAGAAGGCGCTGTTGTAATCGGTGCGAAGATTTTATGCGAGCTTCTTAAATATCTTCCTGAGGATACGGTTGAAATAGATGTTAATGATAAATTCGTATGCACGATTAAATCCGGCGTTAGTGTGTATGAAATTAACGGAGTTGACCCCGAAGGCTTCCCGGAGGTTCCTTATGTGAACGGTGGAGAACCTGTTGTTATTGAACAGAAAATACTCCGTGATATGATTAGACAGACGGTGTTCGCTGTGTCGCCGGATGATTCGAGAGTAGCTCATAGAGGTATTAAATTTGAGCTTGAGGAGAATACTGTCAGGGCTGTAGCTCTGGATAATTACCGTATAGCTCTGCGTACTGAGGCAACTGAATGCAATATAAAGCATACGTCCTTTATTTTGCCTCTTAAAACAGTCAATGAGATTGGTAAATTTCTCAACGATGACGATGGATTTGTTTCTATAAATCCCGGAAATCAGTTTATAACCATATCCATGAACGGCTATAATTTTGTATCAAGGCTTCTTGAAGGCGAGTTCCTTGATTATAAGAGAGCGCTGCCAAAGGATATTCATACTGAGGTTAGAATTAAGACAGGTGAGATGCTTAATAAGCTCACAAGTATGGCGCTGCTGGTTGACGAGAGAATGAAAAATCCCGTTAAATGCAACTTTGAGGATAATGTACTTCGTTTATCTATGAATTCATCAAGCGGAATGGGTGACACCGAGATGAATGTTTCCATGACTGGCGATAACATAGAAATAGGCTTCAACGTAAGATTTCTTATGGATGCCATAAGAGCAACAGAGAGCGATGAGATTGTGATTAAAATGGGCTCTCCATTCTCTCCTGCGGCAATTGTTCCCATAGAAGGCGAATCATTCTATTATCTTGTTCTTCCTGTGCGTTTTAGATAAATTGTTTCACGTGAAACATTATGATTATTGAAAACTTAAAGCTTCAGAATTATAGAAATATCGGTGAATGCTTTTATGAGCCGGATAGAGGTGTTAATGTCATTTATGGTGACAACGCTCTTGGAAAAACAAATCTTCTGGAAAGTATTTGGATGTTTACGGGATTCAAGAGTTTCAGAGGTACGAGGGATTCCGGACTTATAAAATTCGGCGAGAGCTACGCAAGAAATGAAATGAACTTTGTAAATGTCAATCGGGATATGAATGAGGTTCTGTTGATAGACGGCAAAAGACAGGCTCTCTTAAATGGTGTGAGAGTGGAAAATATGGCGGAGCTTGTTGGTAGCTTTTGCTCTGTGATATTTTCACCAAATCACCTGTCACTTGTAAAGGGAATGCCTCAGGAACGGCGGAAATTTTTAGATTCGGCGATATGTCAGTTGAGGCCCGGATATGCGAAAATTCTATCGGATTATTCCAAAATACTCAGACAGAGAAATGTTGTTCTGAAAAATCGTGAGAATGGTAATTTGAAAACTGCTCTGGAAATATATGATTTACAGTTAAGCGAGGCGGCAAGAAAAATTTCCAATGTGAGGTATGAATTTACCGATGAATTTTTTGAATGTGCAACCGGGATATATAAGGGAATTTCTTCGGATAAAGAGGATATAAAGATGAGGTATGTGACGGCGCTACCGAAAAATTTTCAGGACGGCGGAACATACGAGGAGATGTACGCATTGACCCACGAGGAGGACATTGAAGCCGGTTACACCAAATACGGACCTCATCGTGATGATATTGAAATCATTATAGATAAAAAGTCAGCAAGACTCTATGGTTCACAAGGGCAGCAGAGGTCGGCGGCGTTGTCGCTCAAGCTTGCGGAGGCTCAGATGATTGAAAAAATTACTGGAGAAAAGCCGGTGATTTTGCTTGACGATGTTATGAGTGAGTTGGACGCAGGACGGCAGGATTATTTACTTAATCGACTGGGTGAATCTCAGGTATTCATAACCTGTTGTGAGCCGGGAACTCTTCTTCGAATGAAATGCGGAAAGGCAGTTAAAATTACTGAATGTTTCACGTGAAACAATTTGAAAATTTATGAGAATAGTAAAAGTTAAGGCAAGTGTAAAAAAAGATGAAATCCGTGAGGTAACGCTCAAAACGGAATACATAAAGCTTGATTCGCTGTTGAAGCTGGCGGAAATAGTAGGCTCCGGCGGTGAGGCGAAGACACTCATACAGGACGGCGCAATTCGTGTGAACGGTGAGGTCTGCGATATGAGAGGAAAAAAAATACATCCGGGTGACGAGGTTAGATTCTCGAATATTCTCGTGAAAATAAATTGAGAGGCTAAAAAATGGATGAGATTAAAATTCTGCCGGATGAACAGCAGTTTGATGAATTTATAGACCGTGATAAATTGGATATGACCATAGATCCGGAGGCTGAGGAGCTTTTGGATACCTCAGTCAAGGAGACCTATGATGAAAGCCAAATACAGGTTCTCGAAGGACTTGAGGCGGTGCGTATGAGACCGGGTATGTATATCGGTTCAACGGGTCCAAGAGGTCTTCATCATCTTGTCTATGAGATTATAGATAACTCCATAGATGAGGCGCTGGCAGGCTATTGCACTGATATAGATGTTGATATTTTGCCTGGTGACATAATATCAGTCAAGGACAACGGCAGAGGCATTCCAACGGGTATAAATCCGGCAAAGGGATTACCGTCGGTCACGGTTGTTCTTACTGTTTTGCATGCAGGCGGAAAGTTTGGCGGCAGCGGTTATAAAATTTCTGGCGGACTTCACGGCGTGGGCTCCTCCGTTGTAAATGCGCTCTCTGAGTGGCTTGAGGTTGAGGTAAGGCAGAATGGTCACGTGTATTATCAGAAATTTCTGAGAGGCGATCCAGTAAGCGACCTTGAAATAATTGGAGATTCAGAGGAAACGGGAACTACAATCAGATTCAAGGCGGATGCGGAGATATTCACAGAAACTACGGTTTATGAATATGATACTCTTCGCACAAGGATTCGTGAGCAGGCATTCCTTAATGCGGGACTTCGCATAAATCTCAACGACTACCGTGATGATGAAGCTCCTGTAAGTGAGACCTTCTGCTACGAGGGCGGTGTGTCCAGCTTTGTGAGTTTCATAAACGAGAGCAGAGGACTTGTTCCGCTTCATGAAAAGCCCATGCATTTCTCCGCTGTTGACGGTGACAGAAGTGCTGAAATAGCCATGATGTACAATGATGGCTACAATGAAACCATAATGTCATTTGCAAATAATGTTCGCACAATTGACGGTGGTACACATGAGGCAGGTTTTAAGACGGCGATTACAAGGGCATTCAACGACTACGGCAAGGCTCACAAGATACTCAAGGACGGCGATAAAAATCTGTCCGGCGAGGATGTGAGAGAAGGACTTGTGACGGTCATTTCCGTAAAGCTGACAGATGCTCAGTTTGAAGGTCAGACAAAGGGCAAACTTGGTAATACGGATATTACGCCATTCATCAAGAATATGCTCTATGAAAAGCTCTCCGTCTATTTGGAGGAAAATCCAAATGTGGCGAAGGCGATATTCAACAAGGCCATGGAGGCAAGTAGAGCAAGAGAGGCCGCCAGAAAGGCGAGAGATCAGGCGAGAAGGAAATCGGCTTTGGAGAGCAATTCACTGCCCGGCAAGCTTGCAGACTGCATAGATAAAGATCCGGCGAACTGCGAGATTTACATCGTTGAGGGTGATTCCGCAGGTGGCTCCGCAAAGGGTGGTCGTGACAGACATACTCAGGCAATTCTGCCTCTCTGGGGCAAGATGCTGAATGTTGAAAAATCCCGTCTTGACAAGGTAATTACCAACGAAAAGCTTCAGCCGGTTGTGTTGGCTCTTGGCGCTGGAATTGACGAGGATTTCGACATAAACAAGCTTCGTTATCACAAAATTGTAATTATGGCGGATGCCGACGTTGACGGAGCTCACATCAGAACTCTTCTTCTCACATTCTTCTTCCGCTATATGAGGCCACTCATCGAGCACGGCTATGTGTATATTGCTCAGCCGCCTCTGTATAGGCTGACTAAGTCCAAAAATCACTATTACGCCTACTCCGACGAGGAGAGAGATAAAATCATGGCGGAGCTTGGTAATGGCTACGAAATTCAGCGGTACAAGGGCCTTGGTGAAATGGACTCGGTACAGCTCTGGGAGACAACTATGGACCCGGCAAGACGGACGATGCTTCGTGTGACTCTCGAGGACGCCATGCAGGCTGACGAAACATTCTCTATACTGATGGGTGACAAGGTTGAACCCAGAAGGAATTTCATTGAGAAAAATGCTCAGTATGTGGTGAATCTGGATATTTAAGGCGGGTTTTTAGGATTTTTGGGACTCCCTCGCCAGCTAACGCTGGCTCGCTCATCCAATGGGCGTGCGATGGGTTACGGGGCTGTGCTCTGGGATTTGGGGCGTGCGTTTTGAGTAAAACATAATATGGTTAGATACAAATCCGACATAAATCTTGATCTGACTTTGTCCTGCGGGCAATGCTTCAGGTGGAAAAAAATCGATGAAAAGTGGTTCGGCGTTGTCAAGGGCGTTGAGGTGATTGTATTTCGTGACGGTGAAAGTCTCGTTTTTGAAAATATTTCTGACGAAGAGTTTGGGGATATTTTCTACGATTACTTTGACTTCGGCACTGATTACGAAAACATACTCAAAGTCCTGGAAATCGACAAAAATGTTCAAAACTCTGTTGAAAAAAACGGAAACTTGCACATTTTAAGGCAGGAATTCCCCGAAACACTGGTATCTTTCATAATTTCGCAGTGCAACAACATTCCCAGGATAAGCAAAATTGTGGATACACTGTGCCGTGAGTTTGGAGAAAATAATGCTTTTCCGACCATGGATAGGCTGGCGGGTCTTAATGTGGAGGATTTGTCGGTTCTGCGTGCCGGATACAGGGCGGATTATATTTTGGATGCGGCGAAAAAAATCACAAAGGGTGAAATTTCAGAGGATGGCCTTCGGAAAATGAGTACCGTCGAGGCGAGGAAAAGTCTGATGAACATTAATGGAGTTGGTCGTAAAGTTGCGGATTGCACTCTCCTTTACGGGCTTCACAGGCTGGATGTTTTCCCGGTGGACAGGCACATCAAACGCATTTGCGACAGGCTCTATCCCGACGGACTTCCTGTCTGTTTTGAGGATTATGGCGGACTTGCGCAACAATATTTATTTGTGGAGCAGAGAGGCTGATGGACGGTTTTATCAACTTAAACAAGGGTGACGGACTTTCATCCTTCAAGGCGATTGCAAAGCTACGACGGATTACCGGAGAGAAAAAAGTCGGTCACACAGGTACTCTTGACCCAATGGCGACTGGCGTTCTGCCGGCAACAATTGGGCAGGCGTCAAAATTCATCGGACTTCTGCCAACATATCCAAAGGGCTACGATGCAAAATTTCGGCTGGGGCTGACTACCGATACTCTTGACATTACCGGTGAAGTTACAGGTCGGTATGATGTTTTAGTTAGTGAAAGTGATGTTAAGGAAGTTCTGGAAAAATTTGTAGGTAAAATTAAACAAATTCCTCCGATGTATTCGGCTTTGTCTAAGGATGGCGTGAAATTATATGATTTGGCGCGAAAAGGAATTGAGGTAGAGCGAGAGGCTCGGGATGTGGAAATTTACGAAATTTCCTATAATGGCTGTGAGGACGGCGAGTATTCCATATCGGTGAGCTGTTCCCAGGGCACATACATTCGTACGCTGATTGACGATTTGGGTAGAGAGCTGGGCTGTGGTGCGGTGATGACGGCACTTGTGAGGACGGCATCAAACGGCTTCAATATTGAAAATTCCTACACAATAGATGAGATGGAGAAGCTGGCGGACGATGGTAGGTTTGAGGAATTTATAATTCCGGTTCGGAAAATTATGAGTGTTTATCCGTCGGTTTTCATTACGGAAAAGCAGGCGGTGAGATTTACGAACGGCGCAGGACTTGACGTTGGTAGGATAAAGGATATTCCCGAAAAATCGGGACTTCTGAGTGTTTATTCCGGGGAGGATTTTCTCGGTGTTGGTGAAATATGCGACGGAGAGCTTATTTGTCGCAGAGTATATTTGAGGTGAATGTATGAAAAAAGTTATTTCCGTATTGCTTTCGGCAGTGATGATTTTGTCCTGCATGTCGGTAATCGCCCTTGCAAAGGACGAAATTGACTACACGATTGTAAATCCATACGAATGTGTTGACTGGGACACCTGGGACAACTACAAGGCATGTCTGCATCTTCACACAACCGCATCAGATGGTGATGTGGAGCTTTATGATATGCTGAAAGAGTACTATGACCATGACTACGACATTCTTGCTGTTACAGATCACGGCGTAATTAACAACGGCTGGAACATGGAGAAAAAGACTAACGGCATATTCAACGGCTTCCGCAAGGTTGAGCCTCTCACCGAGGAGCAGTATAATTACTTCGTGAACGGCGAGGACAGAGACGGCAGAGGTATGATTGACATCACCGGCGGTATCGAGTGCAATATGGCGGTTGTGTCAAAGACTCACGTCAACGGCTATTTCACAACCTACGGTCAGGGTGTTTGGGGCAAGGAGAACGACTACAAGACTGCTACTGTTGAAATTGAAAAGGCAGGCGGTTATTCGGTAATCAATCATCCCGGCGACTGGGTGAACTCAAACAATTTCCCGGAGAGATCAAGCGAGGACTGGTATATCTCCTATTTTGCAGATATTTTCACCACATCCAAAACCTGCCTGGGTATGGAAATTTGCAACAACACCGACAACTGCACACGCTCGGATAAAATTCTCTGGGATAATCTCCTTCGTGTTGTAATTCCAACGGGACGCAATATTTGGGCATTCGCAGACGATGATAGCGAATACATCGACGAAGTTGGTCGCTCATTTGAGATGTTCGTACTGCCGGAAAATACCGTTGAAAATGTGGAAAATGCCATGGTGAACGGAAATTTCTTCGCATGCTGTAAGTATCTCAAAACTCCCACAAGACAGGATGAATTTGACGGCGACGGCAATGTTCCGCTTGTGTCAAACATCATTGTGAATCAGGAGGAGAATACCATCACGGTAGTGCCGGATGAGTCGAGAAATTGTCAGAGTATTCAGTGGATTGCCAACGGTAATGTGATTTCTACGGACTACACAATCGACCTGAACGACTATGAGGATTTGCTGGGTTGCTATGTGAGATTCCAGCTCAGAGGCACTGGCGGAATGACATATTCCCAGGCATTTGAGCTGAAGTACGAGGGCAGAGTTGATGACGAAATTCCCGAAATGGAAACAAGTACGCCATTTGGAAATATTCCGTCATTCTATTATCACAGCATTTGGTATTCACTTTTGGCGTTGATTATCGAAAAGCTCGCTGACTGGACTGGGATTATATGAAATAAGGCGATAGGTGGGTTACGGGAGTTTATTCTGAAGGCGAAGGAAGAACCCCCCTCGCCATTCTGCGAATGGCTCGCTACTCCAATGGGGCGTGCGATGTGCTGGGCGACTGCGTCCAAAATTTGGGGGGCGTGCGTTATTCCGCATAATAAAATTACGGATTAATTTCCGGATTTGCTATCTGCGACGAATAAAGCTTGCATTAGAAAAAATAAATTTCGTCAATATTTCCTATTTGCTATTTCCTATTTCTTTTCGACCCCCTCGCCGCCTCAATCCCTGGCGGCCCTCTCCCCCTTTCAGGGGGCGTGCGAACGGCTGGGGAAGTTTATTCTGAGGATGAAGGAAGGACCCCCCTCGCCAGCTAACGCTGGCCCTCTCCCCCAAGGGGGCGTGCGATG
>R06__coassemble_146_pt1 | contig 27364 bp, 28 predicted proteins | sample R06__metabat2_low_PE_028 | metagenome-assembled genome bin R06 | reverse complement strand
TCGGAATAAACTGAATCGCATGAAGAAATTGAATCGCAGGAAGAAATTGACACTGACGACAACAGTATTGTAGAGTAATTAAAAAGTCCTTTACGCAATGTCGTAAAGGACTTTTTATTTTTTCTAAAAAGAAAGGAGAGATTAAAATGGCTTCATTCGGAAACATTTTAAAAAACATCGGAAAGGGTATATCAAAATATTCGCCCACCATTTTGGCTATTAGTAGCTCAGCATTAGCCGCGGCTAGTGTCGCTGCGGCCGTTTATGCAACGCCTAAAGCTCTAGACGCTATCGAACGTGACCGGGCAAGAACGCCGAAAGAGGTAATCAGGACAACTTGGAAATATTATATTCCTGCGGTCGCGCTTTTTAGTGCATCTGTTGTCTGTACCGGCAGCAGTATAGGCATTGTCAATAAAAGAACTTCGGCTTTACATGCCGCAGTAAATATTTCAGAAGCCTCATTAGCAAATTATAAACTTCATACGAAGAAGTTACTAGGCGAAAAAGAAAAAATAATTCGCGACGGTATTAATGAAGATTATGTCCAAGACCATCCAGTTAAAGATGATTGCGTTATTGACACTGGTTTCGGAAAAACATTATGCCTAGAGGAAACGTGTGGGCAATATTTCTACTCAGATATTGATAAAATCAAAAGTGCAATTAATAGGCTCAATGAACGAATGCTCAACTATGATTACGTTACTCTTAACGAGTTATATTCCGAATACGGCATTAAAGAGACTAGCTTGGGCAACGACTTCGGCTGGGATATGTCAAGGGATGGCTTAATCGAACTACGTCCGACGTCATGTCTGACAAGCAATGGAAGACCCTGTTTGGTTTTGGACTATGATAGTTCCTGTCATTTTATTGTATAAAGGAGTATTGTTATGGAAGATAATCTGAAAACAAAGTACAGTGAAAACGACCTGCCGTCAAGTTCTGTCGCATCGAAAACGCATAAGCCTGATATACGGACCAAGACGCCAAAACGCTGGGAATGTTTAGCAGGCGAAGCATTTAACGATGCAAAAGATTATGTGGTGCATGATATAATATTGCCGGCAATTCGCGACTTGGTATACGATACGATCGGTGGCGTATTATATGGCTCTGCTTCACGAAACCGCAGCGTCGCTCGACCCACTAGTAATACGCAATACTCGACATACTACAGCATGAGGAACAGCAGACGCTATCCATCTCCTGGCTATGACGACCGGGATATTATTTATGCCGCTAAGGCCCGAAGGAGCAAGACCAGCTACAATGACATTATATTCAATAATCGCGTTGAAGCCGATGAGGTGCTGGACGTGCTTTTATATAACATCGAAAAATACGGGCGTGTTAGCGTGGCTGATTTATTAAACGAATGCGGAATAGAGCCGGATTATACGGACCATGATTTTGGATGGGACGCGCTCGGCACCGCTAGGGTGGCTAGGACAAGGGATGGCGGATATTATCTTGTGCTGCCAAAACCGATTTCAATAAAATAATAAAAAGGAGCAAAACGTTATGAATTTTAAATCGTTAACGACTGCGGTTTCTAAAACCGCAAAAACCATGAAACTTAAGACTATTGCGCATTCGCCCGAGCTCTTAGTTGGGGCTGGAATAATAGGCCTAGTCGGAGCAGGTGTCCTCGCTTGCAAACAGACCCTTAAGGCCGATGATATTCTCAAAGAACATGCTGAACTGTTAAATTGTATTAAGACAGTCAACGAAGACCCTGATATTCCAACCGAGGAATATTCTACTAGCGACTACAGAAGAGACCTCACTAGGCTGTATATGAAAACAGCAGTCGCATTTGCTAAACTCTATGGCGTCCCATTTGCCTTGGGGCTCGCATCTATTGCTGCAATTCTTAACGGGCATAAAATTCTTGCAAAACGGTTTTCGGCTGTCTCTGCAGCTTATGCGATGCTCGATAAGGCACATAAAGAATATCGCGCACGAGTATCTGACGAGCTTGGGGTTGATGTTGATAAACATTTTGCATACGGTACTGCGTTAGACGCATTAAAAGTCGATGAGGTTGTAGATAAGAACGGCAATAAAACTGAAATTTCGTCATACGACTTTAATAAAGATTTATATCAGTTCGACAGTTATGGTCCATACGCTTGCATGTTTGACGAGTGTTCCAGGGAATGGATAAAGGACAGCAGGGTATCTAATTACGACCATTTATGTCGAATAGAGGAAGAGTGCAACGAGAAGCTTCGTGCGAACGGGCATTTGTTCTTGAATGAGGTACTCGATGCTCTTGATATTCCTAGAAAACCGGTCGGACAGCATGTTGGTTGGGTATACGACCTTAACGATTCCACGCGGGATAGCCATGTTGACTTCGGTTTTCTCTCTAGCAAAGGCGATGTTGACAAAAAACGAGCATTCATTACAGGTGATGAACGCAGCATAATCCTTGATTTTAACTGCGACGGCGTTATATGGAATTTAATTTAATAAAGACATATATAACCAGGTTAGAAACTTCTAACCTGGTTATATGAGGTGTATCAAATGACTAAATATATAATCAGTTTTGTAATCGGCGTTGCAGTAGCAGTTCCAATTACTTATATTTTAACAAAAAATACAGCAGTAGCCTGTTTGGAAAAAGACTATGCCGAATATAAACAGCAATACAAATTGCTTCACGAAAATGCGAAAATTCAAGCGGTTGCGCACGAAAAAAACGAGCTCAAGAACTCAACTGAAAAAATAGGCGTTTCTGAACCGCTAAGATATTCCGAACGACATCCGTGGAAGGATGACGCATCAAAGGAAATGGCTCCATACGAGATAGATGTGTCCGAGTTCGAGGATTCGACCGAATACGAAAAAATAGAATGGACGTATTATATTCCAAACTCGGTGTGCGTAGACGACTTTAACGATGAAATCGTTCTGGAGAAGGATGTTGAAAGAATTCTAGGTATATGCGGTTCTAAAGACGAAGGCGACCGTATATTTATTAAGGACAAAGAACTGCGAGCTGTTTATTGCGTAAGATGGTCGGCCGAAACCTTTCCTGGACTATTATACGATACGGAGGTTCAATATGAGTTCTAGTAATTTGGAGAATTTATATTATCAGTATTTGTTAAGTAAAGCTACCAGTTCGGGGCAATATCCGGACGAACCGTTTCGCGTAGGTAGAGGTTTTACTAAATTGTTCGCTTTTCTAAATTCGGTGGATTTTTACTGGAACGAAGACGTGCCTAATGATGCAAATAGAGAAGCCGATGCACTGTACATGCGTCAAGAATATTACGAAAATATTGCCGCCGCTTCGACAGATATATCGTACGAAATGACACGGCCTGTTAGTGTACTCGAAGTAATGGTAGCCATCGCCGACCGGTGCGAAACACACATAATGCACGACGACGTTTACGGAGATAGAACAGGTCTCTGGTTTTGGGCTATGGTCGATTCGCTCTGTATAGGCAATCAATACGATGATAATTTCGATGAAATTTACGTAAAAAAAGCGATAGAAGATTTCTTAGAAAGACGCTATCACAAAGACGGCCTCGGAGGTTTATTTTATATACCTGGCGTCTTAGAAGACATGAGACGTGTTGAAATATGGGAACAGCTTAAATGCTATCTTAGCAACTTCGTTTGAGCCTGACACGACAATTTCTCACTAGTTGTACTCTATTTTTTTACATTTTAGAAAGGGCTCAATGACAATGCTGGATTTTTTAAAAGTTTCGGTGCGCAGTCCAAAGCGTGGAACCACCGAAATCTATCCAAAATTTATAATTAAATCGTCAGAGGACCTTATGATACGTGGCGGCGATTTTTATGCCATTTGGAACGCTGAAACAAATCTATGGTCGTTGCACGAAGATGTGGCGTTGTACTTGATTGATAAAGAGTTAGACTCTTACGCAAAAAGTTACAAGAATGAAACAGAAGACACTTTAATAGTGCAACACATGTGGGACTCTGATAATAAAATGATAGACAAATGGCATCATTATGTAAAAGACCAAATGCGAGACCAGTACACTGTACTTGACGGAAAACTTATATTTTCAAATACCGAGTGCAATAAAGACGATTACGCTAGCAAAAAACTTAACTATCCATTAAAAGCTGGTAGCTATGAAGCATATGACGAGCTAATGTCCACTTTATATTCCGAGGAGGAGCGAATGAAAATAGAATGGGCTATTGGCTCCATAGTTTCAGGCGACTCAAGTAGTGTTCAAAAATTTTTGGTTATGTATGGCTCTGCTGGCACAGGAAAATCCACAGTGTTGAATATTATACAAGGTTTATTTGATGGATATTATTGCGTATTTGATGCAAAAGCATTAGGGTCTTCTAGTAACGCTTTTGCGCTAGAAGCGTTCAAATCCAACCCGTTGGTAGCTATACAGCATGATGGCGACTTGTCAAAAATTGAAGATAATACACGCCTTAATAGTGTGGTGTCTCACGAAATGATGATTGTAAACGAAAAATTCAAATCAACATACTCGAATCGATTTAATTGCTTTTTATTCATGGGAACGAATAGACCTGTAAAAATAACAGACGCAAAATCAGGCATACTAAGGCGATTGATTGACGTTTCTCCGACCGGTAACAAAATTCCCACTTGCCGTTACAGAGAACTGATTGACGCTATTCGATTCGAATACGGTGCCATAGCGTACAAATGCTTGCAAGTTTACATCACTAATAAGAACATCTATGACAATTATATTCCTACGCAAATGCTTGGCGCATCGAACGACATCTACAACTTTATACTGGATTCTTATGATATTTTTAGTAAACAGAATTATACTACATTAAAAATGGCATGGGAAATGTACAATACGTATTGCGACGATGCAAAGGTAACGTATCCTTATAGTCAACGTAGTTTTAAAGAAGAACTTCGAAATTACTTTACGGACTTTAAAGAACGAGCGGTTATTGACGACGTACGGGTGCGCAATTTATATAGCGGTTTTCGCACCGAGAAATTTGGATACCAGCCGGTAGAAGAAAGTACGGAAGATTTTGAACCATGGCTAGTTTTCAAAGAGCAGCCGTCGTTATTGGACGATATTTATAGCGATTACCCCGCCCAGTATGCTAATGGATACGAAACACCCACAAAAAAATGGAATGATATTTTTACGACTTTAAAAGATTTAGACACGACTAAATTACATTATGTGAAAATTCCTGTTAACCACATTGTTATAGACTTTGATATTCTAGATGAAGACGGTAAAAAATGTTTTCAAAAGAATTTTGATGAGGCTCTCAAATGGCCTAAAACTTATGCTGAACTTAGCAAAAGCGGTGAAGGCATACATCTCCATTATATTTACGAAGGAGACGCTGAGCACTTATCACGAATATTCAAAGAACATATCGAAATAAAAGTATTCACCGGGAATAGTTCGTTAAGAAGAAAGCTCACATTGTGTAATGATATTCCAATAAGCGTAATAAGTTCGGGTCTGCCCTTAAGAGAGACACCAAAAATGATAAATTTCAATACCGTGAAAACCGAAAAAAGTTTACGGAACTTAATAATCCGAAACCTCAAGAAGGAAATTCATCCAGCTACAAAACCATCGGTGGACTTCATATATAAAATTCTGGAGGACGCGTATTCAAATGGTCTTGCATATGATGTGTCAGATATGCACTCGGATATATTGGCCTTCGCGGCGAATAGTACACATCAAAGCGACTACTGCGTAAAACTTGTCTCCAAAATGAAATTTATGTCCGCCGAGCCATCAAGCCCATCAAAAGATAACGCTTCAGAATTAGTATTCTTTGACACTGAAGTTTTTCCGAACCTATTTTTAGTTAACTGGAAATACGAAGGAACAAAAAGTATTCATCGTATGATTAATCCTACACCAGCAGAGATAGAGGAGCTAATATCTCATAAACTTGTTGGATTCAATTGCCGACGATATGACAATCATATTCTTTATGGACGTCTTCTCGGCTATAGTAATGAACAGCTGTACGCTATTTCTCAAAAAATTGTTACCGGACAGCCTGGCGGTTTCTTTGGAGAAGCATACAATATTAGTTATGCTGATATATATGACTTTTCATCAAAAAAACAGTCACTAAAAAAATTTGAGATAGAGTTAGGCATACATCATAAAGAACTTGGTCTTCCGTGGACTGAGCCGGTTGATGAAAAACTGTGGAAAAAAGTTTCTGAATATTGCGATAATGATGTAATCGCAACGGAAGCAGTGTTCAATGCTAGAAAACAGGATTTCATTGCTAGAAAAGTGCTAGCATCCCTGTCTGGACTGACCGTAAATGATACAACAAGAATGCACACAACTAAAATAATATTCGGAAATGAGCAACACCCTAAACTAATTTATACCGATTTAAGTACTATCTTTCATGGGTACTCTTATGCTCGCAGAGATGATGGTTTGTTTCACAGCGAATATCGTGGAGAGGACCCCGGAGAAGGCGGTTATGTTTACTCTGAACCGGGGATATATTACGAATGTGCCCTACTTGACATAGCGTCGATGCATCCTAATAGTTTATGCGCATTAAACGCTTTAGGCGAATATACAAAAAAGTTTAAAGATATTTTAGACGCGCGCTTAGCGATTAAACATCACGATTTTGAAACTGTTAGGAAATTATTTAATGGCGCATTTATTCCTTATTTGACAAGCGAGGAAGAAGCGGATAATCTCGCCCAAGCGTTGAAAATTATAATCAATTCCGTATATGGTTACACAACGGCTACTTTTGACAATCCGTTTAGGGATTCAAGAAACATAGACAACATAGTTGCTAAACGTGGGGCATTATTCATGATAGACCTTAAGCATAAAGTTTGGGATTGGGGATATTCAGTAGCGCATATAAAAACAGACTCGATTAAAATACCTAATTCTGATAATGATATTATACGTAAAGTCACAGAGTACGGAAAAGAATTCGGTTACACATTTGAACATGAAGCTACTTATGACCGAATGTGTCTTGTTAACGAAGCAGTTTATATTGCCAAATATAAAGGCGGAAAACACGACGGCGAATGGACAGCTACAGGGGCGCAGTTTCAGGTGCCGTATGTATTTAAAACTCTGTTCAGCAAAGAGCCGATAACCTTTGATGACCTTTGCGAGACCAAACAGGTTAGTACCGCTTTATATTTAGATTTCAATGAATTACTCCCTGAAGATGAACACGACTACGTGTTTGTCGGAAAAATTGGACGATTTTGTCCTATGAAACCTGGGTGCGGTGGTGGTATATTGCTACGAGAAAAAGACGGAAAGTATAATGCCGCTACTGGTTCAAAAGGTTATCGCTGGATGGAAAGCGAGAGCGTAAAAGCACAGCATCTCGAAGACTATATAGATACTACTTACTATCAAAAAATGGTCGATGAGGCAATAGAAACGATTAACAAATTCGGGGATTTCGAAAAATTTACGGAGTGATATTTATGACTAACACGACAGACGAATTAACTAAAAACAAACGCCTTTACGAGGCGCTGCGCGACTGTGCACAAGCGGCCACTTCGCTTGCCTCGCTTTGTTTAGAAGTTATGAAGGTGAAAAACGGAGACTATTTCAAGAATTCACCGACGGTAGATGATTATCTCGACAATGTACTGAGACTAAGCAATGCTATCGGGGATATAAATAAGAATCCGATATTTCGAAAAAATCTAATTAATCAAATATTTAATTAAACGCAAGAGGAGTTAAAATTATGACCAGACAGATTAATGACCTTATAATCGAAGATGCGAAAATACATTTTCGTAACTTTTCTGGAAGAGAAACCAAGTTTAACCCAGCAGGCAGAAGAAACTTTGTAGTGGAGATTGACCCGTCAATTGTCAATGAATTGAGAGCTGACGGCTGGCTTGTCAAAGATTGGTACAGTGGAACCGGCGAAGGAGAAGTAAAAGGCTATACACTCACAGCACATCTTAATTTTGGGAATTATCCCCCGAAAGTGATGCTGGTGGCGGGAAAAAAGCTTATATCTTTAGATGAAAACACTGTTGGTCAGCTTGACAGCGCCGATATCACACTCGTTGATTTGGACCTTCGCCCATATGAATGGGAACCAGGGCACATAAAAGCATACGTTAGAAGCATGTATGTAACAATTAGGCCATGTGCGTTTGATGACAAATACAACTTCAGCGATGAGGAGCCTTCGCTCCCGTTTTAAAGATATTTAGAAAAAAAAATGAAACTATATATTCATCAATTAGAAGCAATCGAAAAATTGAAAAATGGCAGCATTCTTTGCGGTGGAGTCGGGAGCGGTAAAAGCCTTACTGCTCTTGGATATTTTCTTACAGTATTTGGAAGTGCCAAACGGTCGGGAGACGATTTAATTGCGTGCCCCAATCCAATTATAAAATTGCCTTCTCTGTATATTATTACGACCGCAAGGAAACGAGACACAAACGAATGGGAAGATGAATGCCGAAAATTCGGTATGTCGACCTGCGATGATATTAATAAACTAGGAAATAAAGTCGTAATCGATTCCTGGAATAATATTAAAAAGTATAAAGGCGAAACTGGGGCGTACTTTATATTTGACGAGCAGCGAGTATGTGGCACAGGCGCCTGGGTACAGGCGTTTATCGAAATAACCAAACACAATAAATGGATTCTTTTATCAGCAACGCCGGGGGACACTTGGATGGACTACATTCCTATATTTATAGCAAACGGATTTTACAAAAATGCCTCAGAGTTTAAAAGAGAACATGTTATATGGAAATATGTTCCTAATGCGCGCTTCTATAAAGTCGACCGGTATATTAACGTCGAAAGGCTTATAAGACTTCGCAATTTGATTCTTGTAGATATGAATTTCAAACGCAACACTGTTTCTCATCAAGAGTATATAGACGTGGCCTATGATATTCAACGCTATAAAGACATGATAAAGACTCGATGGAACAAAGACAAAAATGTCCCCTTGGCTAATGCTGCAGAATTATGTTTTGAATTAAGAAAAATTGTTAATTCAGACCCAAGCCGATTGGCAGCGGTGATAAGATTACGAGAAGAGCACCATAAAGTAATAGTGTTTTATAATTATGATTACGAATTGGACATTCTGAAAAAAGCAGATTACGGAGCCTTCGTTGAGCTTGCAGAATGGAATGGACATAAACACCAGTCTATTCCAACTGGTCACGACTGGATATATCTGGTACAGTATACAGCTGGTGCAGAAGGTTGGAACTGTATAACCACAGACACCGTTATATTTTATAGTCAGAATTATTCGTATAAAACTATGACGCAGGCATGCGGACGAATTGACCGTCTAAGCACGCCTTATACCGATTTATTTTATTACCATTTAAAGTCTCGCGCGGGAATTGACATAGCAATTTCAAAAGCTTTGTTGACAAAAAAAACGTTCAACGAACAAAGATTCATGACACGTTTATGAATCTTTGTGGCCACTTTGCCCACTTTATGCCCACTTTTCAAGTTAAAAGTGGGCATAAATAAACGCAAAAAAGACAACGGCTATTTATATTTCAGCATTTCCGTGTGTATTAATAGCCTTTGAAAAAATTACAAAAAATGGCTTTCTTGCCCACTTTGCCCACTGTTTTCTTTCATTTATTGCGAGAAAAAAATAAGATTATCTCGATAAAGCTAAAAAGTACATGGTCATCTGGCCACAACCGTACGCGGGTTACGAATATCTATGATATTCTTATGCCATCCTTTTTGCATATTTAACAATCCCTATAAAGGAAGGAAAGAAGCGTAATGCGGACATTTTATGCATCCTTTATATTTTTTCGGGAGGCATTTGTATGAAAGAAAATGTGTATCAGGCAAAGCTGATAAAAAGAATTAAAAACGAATTTGATGAATGCATGGTGCTAAAAAACGACTCTGGATATTTACAAGGAATTCCTGACATTTTGGTGCTTTGCGGAAAAAAATGGGCAGCATTAGAAGTTAAACAAAGTCGCAATGCGCATGTACAGCCCAATCAAAATTATTATATTTCAAAAATGATGCACATGTCATATGCAACATTTATTAGTCCGGAAAACGAAAACAGAATTTTTAAAGAACTCCACGCCTTATTTTGCGAATAGTTAGAAAGGAGCAATAAGCAAAATGATATTTAATGAGCATACCGACCTTATTGGGCAACATGCTTTTTTAGGTGCGTCCAAGTATCACTGGCTCGGATATTCCGATGAAAAAATTATTGACACGTATCGAAATTCTTTGGCATTAAAACGCGGTACCGTATTGCACGATTTTGCAAGCAGGTGTATTAAGCTATCTCAAAAACTTCCGTATAGTAAAAAATCACTTAATTCTTTTGTCAATGACGCAATAGGTTTTAGAATGCAATCGAAACAAGTGTTATTCTATTCAAAGAATTGTTTCGGGACAGCCGACGCTATTTCTTTTGATGGAAAGACATTACGAATACACGATTTAAAGACCGGTCTTACGCAGTCTCATATGGAGCAGCTTCAAATTTATGCGGCTTTATTCTGTTTAGAATATAAAAAAGCTCCGTCAGATATTAACATAGAACTTAGAATTTATCAATCAAATGATATTTTAATTCTTTTACCGCAGTCTGATGACATTGAAGATATTATGAATAAAATAGTTAGATTTGACGCTCTGCTTGAGAAAACTAAAAACGAGGTTGGCGACCATGGCGAATAACTTATATAATTACGTATGCGGAAATCTAATGGACGAACCCGAATGCGATAAGACATTATGTCATTATGGTACGCCTAGACATTCTGGACGATATCCTTGGGGCTCAGGAGAGAATCCATATCAGCATTGTAGTGAGTTCATGAGAAGTGTTAATGAGATGAAAAAAAAAGGTTTTTCTCAGACTCAAATAGCTGGTGAACTCAGCATGAGCACTACGGAGTTAAGACAACGTATATCCATATCAAAAAATGAAATACGTGCACACAACCAGGCCGAGGCAGTAAAACTTAAGGACGGGGGATATTCTGTAAAAGCAATTTCTGCTAAGATGGGCATTCCCGAGCGAACAGTTTATGAACTAATAAATCCGACTATGCAGGAAAGAACACAGATAACAAATAATCTTGCTGATATCGTTCGTGAAAACGTCGAAAAAAAAGGCGTTATCGACATTGGACGGGGAGTTGAAGCCGAACTCGGTGTGTCACAAACCCGTCTAAATACTGCAGTAAGGAAGCTGGAAGACGAAGGTTATCAACGCATGTGGGTGAAAGTAGAACAGGCAAATAATCCAGGAAAATTTACAACTGTAAAATGTCTGGCTAAGAACGACGTGAGCTTTCGAGATGTCGTTTATAATCCTGATATGATAAAATCTATTAACGAGTATTCTCCCGACGGCGGAAAAAGCTTTTATGATATTGAGTATCCAACTGCGATAGACAAAGAACGCGTGCAAGTATGCTATGCGGAAGATGGGGGCGCAGACAAAGACGGACTAATCGAGATTCGACCTGGCGTAAAAGATTTAGATTTGGGATATTCCCATTACGCGCAGGTAAGGATAAACGTCGATAATACGCATTATATAAAAGGCATGGCACTCTATTCGAGCGACCTTCCAGACGGAGTAGACATTCGTTTTAATACCAGTAAGACCCATGATATTCCCGCCCTAGGTTCAAAAGATAATACCGTGTTTAAACCTTTGAAAAACGATTCAGACAACCCATTTGGAGCTGTACTAAAAGCTGGAGGGCAGTCGTATTACGATGACCCAAACGGTAAATATACAGACCCAATAAGCGGAAAAAAGCAGTCGCTGTCAGTTATAAACAAGGTTAAAGAGGAAGGCGACTGGGACAGTTATAGCAAAACAATATCTTCTCAAATGCTTAGCAAACAGCCGCTTCCGACTATTAAAAGACAATTGGACCTTACGTATGCGGACAAGTATGACGAATATTCGGAATTAAACTCGCTTACGCAGCCCGAAATAAAAAGATATTTGCTAAATGATTTCGCGGATTCATGCGACGCTGACGCAGTATGTTTACAGGCTAAGGCTTTTCCTAGGCAGACGTCAAAAGTGCTCATACCATTGCCTAAAATTAAAGAGAACGAAGTGTACGCCCCTGGATATTCTAATGGCGAAACTCTAGCTCTTATCAGATACCCACATGCAAGTATACACGAGATTCCTGTATTAACAGTTAATAATAAATATGCAGACGGAAAGAAGGTTCTAGGCAATTCTCTGGACGCAATCGGAATAGGTCCTAAGGTCGCACGTCAATTATCAGGGGCAGATTACGACGGTGATTGTGTCGTTTGCATACCGATAACAGACAAGGTTCAGATAGCGCATAAGTCACAATTAGACGGTCTCATGGATTTTGATCCAGGCGCATTGTATCCAAAGTATCCTGGTATGAAAGTCATTTCGCCCGCCAATAGGCAGAAACAAATGGGAATGGTTTCGAATTTGCTTACCGATATGACACTCAAAGGCGCCTCGCCGACTGAGATAGTCAGAGCCACAAAACACAGTATGGTTGTCATCGATGCTGAAAAGCACGAGTACGATTGGAAGAAATCTGAAATAGATAATGGCATACCAGAGCTAATGCTGAAGTACCAGGGAAAGCGTACAGGAGGAGCGTCCACTTTGATCTCTCGTGCAAAAAGCCAACTGAGGGTACCAGAACGCAAGGACACGTATAAAGTAGACCCTGCCACGGGCGAAAAAGTATACGCAGAAACCGGAAGAACATACGTGAAAAAAAACGGAAAAATACAACCGTATTTAACTGAGACTACAAAAATGGCAGAAGCAAAAGATGCGCATGACCTTTCAACGGGGCATCCGAAAGAAGAAGCATATGCTGATTACGCTAACAAGATAAAGGCACTCGCGAATCGTGCGCGGAAAGAAGCACTTAGTATAACAACTACTAAAGTAGACGCTGCTGCTAAAAAATTTTATGCAAACGAGGTGTCTTCTCTCGACGCGAAGCTAAATATAGCATTAAAAAATGCCCCGAAAGAGAGACAAGCTCAGATTAAAGCTGCCGCGGCTATACGAGATAAAAAGCTGGCGGAATATGAATTAGGCAACGAGCTTGGAAAAAAAGATATATCAAAAATAGGAACGCAGAGGCTACAAGGCGCGCGCAAGGAAGTAGGAGCGCAAGGCAAAAATGTCAAGGTTAAAATATCGGATAAAGAATGGGACGCCATTAATGCTGGGGCTATTTCCTCGTCTAAAATCGTATCTTTGTTATCATTCGTCGATACTGACCAGCTTAGGGCCTTGGCAACCCCGCGTTCCACAACTGAGATATCAGACGCTAAACAAGCAAAGATAAAAGCTATGAGTCTCAGCGGTTATACAGTCGCCGAAATTGCGGACGGAACAGGCCTGTCTACGTCGACGGTCACTAAATATATGTTGAATAACCATTGAACAAATATTACAGCAACCAAATGATTAAACCTTCATTTGGTTGCTGTGTTTTAAATGTTTTACAGAGAGTATGAAAGAATATTGTTTAACTACTAAAGATAATCCTTTTGACCCTTTTTCTGATTTCGTCAAATGGTATAACTATGACATTGAGTTAGGGCACAACTGTTGTGGTCTTCTCGCTTTGTTTTCCGAGTCCTCGTCGCAACAAAGCGAAAAAGATTTCAACGATGCAACTGAAGCAGCAATTGATTTTATCATTTTTCATGACCTTACGGGATACTATGTTAAAACCGAAAAAGAAATAGAGCCAAAAATAATAAAAGAGAGTTAACCCTTAACTGTGCTCTAGCACAGTTGCGAGTATGGCGGGGTGGGTGATGAAAAAAGAACCCCCCTTTTCATCACTTATATCTTAAAAATTTCTCCGGGGAGCTTTTCTGCATATGAAAGATGCTGAATTGCGGTTTTATTATACTGCCTATCGGTGCTTTTACGGGCTCCTTTCACCCGAACGCAGTGAAAAACGCATTTTTAGCATCTTTCATATGCAGAAAAGGACTTGAAACGTATAAAAAAAGGACTGATTTTATGTGAATGCAACTGAACGGAAGTTTCCCCCTGCTAACACAATTGAGGCCAGAGAGTCGCAGCTTATTTCTTTAGCAGTTGATTTGGCAGAGCAGCAGTTGAGAGACGGCACCGCCTCAGCGCAGGTAATAACTCATTATTTAAAGATGGGTTCTACAAAAGAACGTTTAGAAAAGGATATTATGTCGAAGCAAAGCGCCCTTTTAGAAGCAAAAACGGAAGCTTTGCAATCGGCTAGAAGAATTGAGGAAATGTACAGCGAGGCGCTGGACGCAATGAAAACTTATAGTGGAAATGGAGGGGACTGTTAATGAATTTTCACAGACTTTATGCCACAGCTAATAAATGTTATGTGGTCGGAAATAAGCTTACGCCGAAGGGAATAATGATACATTCAACAGGTGCTAATAACCCATATTTAAAAAGGTACGTGGGGCCTGATGACGGTCTTCTTGGAACTAACAGTTACAAGAATTACTGGAATAATTATCAGCCAGGCGGTCAGTCAATATGTTGCCACGCATTTATTGGAAAACTTAAAGACGGTACAATAGCAACTTACCAGATATTGCCGTGGAACTACCAAGCGTGGCACTGCGGACGCTCCGGAAATCAGACACACCTGAGTTTTGAAATTTGCGAAGACGGCCTAAACGATAAGAATTATCTCGATGCTGTCTACCACGAGGCCATTGACCTTTGTATATATTTATGCAAAGAGTTTGGTTTATCAGAAAAGGATATACTCGACCATCACGAAGGAAATAGTATAGGCATAGCCTCCAATCACGGCGACGTTGCCCATTGGTGGAGTCTTTTTGGATATTCTATGGATGGTCTAAGAGACGAAGTAAAGAAGGGTCTTTCGAAAACGAACGAAAATCACGTTGCATTGTACGTGGTACGAAAAGACTGGAGCGATATTTCTTCTCAAATAGGGGCTTACGCGATATTGGACAACGCAAAACGAGCTTGTCTTTCAGGCTATAAAGTTTTTGACGAAAACGGAACGGAGATTTACGAATACGAGGACGGCGTTTATCCCGAGCTATATCGAGTTCGTAAATCGTGGGACGACTACCGTTCGCAGATAGGGGCATTCATCAATCTCGATCACGCCAAAGCCGTGTGCGTCACGGGCTACAAGGTGTATGATGAGAACGGCAAGATGGTTTACTCGCCAGAAAAAAAGTGGAAGGCCTCGGACGCTCGGCATGCTTTAAGACAGTCCGCTGGCTTAGAAACGGATACAGGCGAGTATGATCTTAACGGAGACGGAAAAACAACGGCGGCTGAAGCCAGGCAGATACTCAAAAATACGCTATGACAAACAAAACCGGCGCGCGTGCAATGTTTTAAGAAGGTAAACCACGATGCTATCCAATACTGCAACTCCTAGATATTATGGAGAATTTAGAGACGCTGTGATCAGTGGCGAAGTACCGATATGTCAAGAAATTGCTATGGAAATGGCTCGCATTGACGATTTAATCCGTAACCCAGGAATATATTACGACGATGAAGCAATAAACGGATTCGTATCCTATTGTGAAAACGAGTTGACGCTAACTGACGGCTCTGACCTGACTCTTCTTGACACATTCAAACTGTGGTCAGAGCAGATTTTCGGATGGTATTATTTTGTTGACAGGAGCGTCTTTGAACCAAACCCGGACGGGCGTGGCGGTCATTATGTCCGCAAGAGAGTAAAGAAAAGGCTAGTCAACAAACAATACTTGATAGTGGCGAGAGGTGCAGCGAAGTCGATGTATGGTTCATGTATACAGAACTATTTCCTCAACGTTGACACCTCTACCACTCATCAAATAACAACAGCGCCAACGATGAAACAAGCCGAAGAGATACTGTCGCCAATAAGAACGAGCATTGTACGTTCTAGAGGGCCGCTGTTTTCATTTCTTACGGAAGGCTCAATTCAGAATACAACGGGATCTAAAGCGGCAAGATGTAAACTCGCATCAACAAAAAAAGGAATCGAAAATTTTCTAACGGGTTCATTGTTGGAAATACGTCCTATGAGTATTAACAAACTTCAGGGACTGCGTTGCAAAATAGCCACAGTAGACGAATGGTTATCAGGAGATCTTAGAGAAGACGTTGTCGGCGCGATAGAGCAGGGTGCCTCAAAAGTAGATGACTATTTAATTGTTGCGATGAGCTCAGAAGGTACTGTTCGTAACGGAAGCGGCGATACAATCAAAATGGAATTAATGGACATCCTTCGAGGCGAATACATCAATCCGCACGTGTCGATATGGTACTATAAACTTGACAGTGTAGACGAAGTCGCGAACCCCAACTTGTGGGTTAAAGCCAATCCTAACCTGGGAAAAACAATTAGTTACGAGACATACCAGTTAGATGTAGAAAGAGCAGAAAAAGCTCCCGCGGCAAGAAACGATATTTTGGCTAAACGTTTTGGCATTCCAATGGAAGGTTACACATATTATTTTACATACGAAGATACCATACCGCACAGAAGAAGAGATTTCTGGAATATGCCGTGTTCGTTAGGGGTCGATTTATCCCAGGGGGACGATTTCTGTGCATTCACATTTCTCTTTCCGCTGTCCAATGGAAAGTTTGGCGTTAAAACTAGAAGTTATATATCTTCGACAACGCTAGCCAAACTTCCTCTGGCAATGAGAAATAAGTACAATGAGTTCATGACAGAAGGAAGCTTGATAGTGTTCGACGGAACGGTTCTCGATTTGATGGACGTATACGACGATTTGGATACGCACATAACTGATTGTAATTACGATGTCTGTTGCTTGGGATTTGACCCTTACAATGCTCGTTCGTTTGTTGATCGATGGGCGACCGAAAATGGGCCGTTCGGCATAGAAAAAGTAATACAAGGTGCTAAAACTGAAAGTGTGCCATTGGGCGAACTCAAGAAATTAGCTGAAGAACGATTGCTTCTTTTTGATGAAGAACTAATGAGTTACACCATGGGAAATTGTATAGCTATTGAGGATACCAACGGAAACAGGAAATTATTAAAAAAACGCCACGAACAAAAAATTGACAATGTGTCAGCGTTGCTAGACGCTTTTGTCGCATACAAACTAAATAAAGACGCATTTGAATAAATCAAAGCGCCGATCATATGAATATGAATTCAATACTGAACGCTATAAAAAAACAACTAGGCATCGAAGAAAGTTACATCGTATTTGACGCGGACATAATAATGGCGATTAATTCCGTGTTTCTTATATTTCATCAGTTGGGTTTAGGTCCGGCCGTTTGCTATCGCATAGAAGACGAAAATAATACTTGGGACGAATTTACGGATTCGCCAGATATGGAAGCCATAAAAACACTAATGTATATGCGTGTAAAACTTATGTTCGATCCGCCACAAAGCTCTTCGCTTATTGATGCGTATAAGTTGCAAATAGCTGAGCTTGAATGGAGACTAAATCTACAGCATGAGGATGGTGAAACAACACTGTGAACGATTATCTTTATCACCACGGAATCAAAGGCCAAAAATGGGGCGTAAGACGGTACCAGAATTACGATGGGACCTGGACCGAGGCAGGAAAAGAACGCTATGGCACCGCAGAACGCATGACTAATAAGTATAATTCGCTGTCTGATAGCCAGAAGAAAGCGCTCAAGATAGGCGCAGCGGCTGTCGCGACCGCTGCAGCTGGTAGTGCCGCTTATCTTATTGGAACAAAAACAGAAGTAGGGAAAGAAGCGGTCATGAGTTTAAAGTTGCTTCGTACTAAACCATATAGAGATGCAGACGGGAAATTGTCCGAAATGGGTCAGCTTCTATATAGACAAGACGGCAGTAAGAAAACTCAAAATAATATGTCCGCTGAGGAAATAACAGAATCTCTCGAAAACATGAAACGTCTTCAGGCTTTTGGAGAAAGCGCCAACCGTCTTGGGATAGATAAGAATCTTAATACAAACGCCAAGGCTACACGTACGATTAAACAAAAGATATTTAACACTGGTGTAGATATGGCCGGAAATGCTGCGACAACTTTATTGGATAATTCGGTAAATTCAAAAACACCTTTGACCGGAGAAGAATTGGCAAACAAGTTGCTTCTTGGCATAGGCACAACGGCTATAGGCGGACTCACTTCGGCCCTAAAACAGAATGATCAGTCAAACCAGTCAAACCAGTCAAACCAGTCAAAATCGTCTAAAGCATTTGAATTGACACCTGATAAAAAAGCTGCTTATGATTCTTGGATGGCCAATAATCCCGAAAAAAAAGAGCAAATAAGACAAGACAGACAGAATGGAATGTCGTTTGAACAAATGGAGAAAAAATATGGAAAATGATTATCTTTATCACCACGGAATCAAAGGCCAAAAATGGGGCGTAAGACGGTACCAGAATTACGATGGAACATATACCCAGAAAGGTCTTGCTCGAAGACAGAAATACGTAGACGAATACAACGAAGCAAAAAAAACAATACGATACTTATAAGCAGGAATACAAAAATTTATCAGAATACGAAAGAACACAGCAGCATGCCATTGACTTAAAGTCCAAAATGGCTGTAGCGAAAGTTAAGTCGAATGCCGCAGCATCGGCAGCTAACAAGGAATACAAAAATCTAAAGATCCACAAACAGGCCGACCAAGGAAAAGCATATTATGAATCTGGAAAAACAATAATTGGCAATCAGAGAGCCACCGAAATCATAGGAATTATTGGCGGCTTATCAGCTACGGGGATAGCATACGCGTCGTCTCAGGGTATGTTGTCGAAGAAAGCGACCATAGGCGCAACGGCAGGCGTTGCAGGTCTTAGGGCGGTATATATTGGTAAAGCATTAGTCGATACATACCGCAGCAAACGGCTTAGAGCCTATTATGGTCATAGATTTGATTAAAGATTTTTGACTGATACGGAGGTTTAGTATGAAAGAAGAAAAAGTTCACAACCACCCAACTGTAAGTCTTATTCAATCAACTCCGAAACCGATCGAATTTATTTCAAAGATCGCCTCGATTTGTTACGATAGTACACCTAAGAGCTCACTGAGTTTGGTAAACCATTTGTACAAAAACGGTCACCACTCTGTCTTTGAGCATGTGTATTTTACATTCAAAATAGAAGGAATTTCCAGAGCGTGTTCACATCAGCTTGTCAGACATCGTATGGCGACGTTTACTCAACGAAGCCAGCGATATTGTTCAGAGGACGATTTTTTCCCTGTTCTTGCGAAAGCGCTCGACAATGACAAAGATGTCATGAGCTGTCTAAATACGATCAAAGAATGTTACACAAAGCTGAGGGACAAAGGAGTGGCGAACGAAGACGCCCGTTATATTTTGCCAAACGCTTGCGATACGCAAATCATTATGTCGCTGAACTTACGGGAGCTCATGCACTTGGCAAACGAGCGTCTTTGTGTACGGGCCCAAACAGAGATAAGAGAGCTAGTTGCAGAAATGTGTAAGCAGGTGGACCCAGAACTCCAATTTATGCTGGTGCCAAAATGCAAAAGTGGAATTTATATTTGCCCAACCCTTTGCGAAAATAAAGAATGAAGACTATGTTGAATATGGGTATAACTGACAGAATACGGCATGGATGGAATGCCTTTATGAACCGGGATAGCCCCCGTGTGAATTATTATGATTTGGGACTGGGCAGCACAAGTAGGCCAGACAGAGCCAGATTAACAAGGGGAAACGAACGAACAATAATAACAAGCGTATTTAACCGAATTGCGATGGACTGTGCCGCCATAGAAATGCAACATGTTAGACTTGATGAGCAAGGTCGATTTGTCGAGGCAATTAAGTCTGGTCTCGGAGAATGCTTGACTATCGAAGCGAACAAGGACCAGACAAGCAGGGCATTTGTTCAAGACATGGTTATGTCGATGTTTGATGAAGGCTGTATAGCGGTGGTGCCCGTAGACACGTCTATAAATCCCCTTTTTAATACTACTTTCGACATACACTCGTTAAGAGTTGGAAAAATAATAGAGTGGTACCCGGATCATGTTAAAATAAATTTATACAACGATAGAACAGGTCAAAAAGAAGACATTGTGCTACCAAAGAAAAACGTCGCGATCATTGAGAATCCGATGTACGCTATTATGAACGAACCAAACTCGACATTGCAGCGCCTGATCAGAAAATTAGGAATACTCGACGTTATAGACGAGCAAAGCGGATCAGGAAAATTAGATTTGATTGTCCAACTCCCTTACACGATAAAGTCGGAAGCTCGTAAAAAACAAGCTGAGGACCGGAGAAAGGACATTGAGATGCAACTCGCTGGTTCTAAATTCGGAATAGCATATACAGACAGCACCGAGCACATTACCCAGTTAAATCGGCCAATCGAAAACAATATGATGTCACAAATTGAGTATTTAACCAATTTGTTATATGCTCAACTTGGTATAACGACCTCGGTTCTTGACGGCACGGCTGATGAAAAGACGATGTTGAATTATAACAACCGAGTTATCGAACCTATATTGTCGGCCATATCGAACGAGTTTAAACGTAAATTTTTAACAAAAACGGCAAGGGCACAAAATCAATCAATAATGTATTATAGAGACCCCTTTAAACTCGCACCAATTAATAATATTGCCGAAATTGCCGATAAGTTCACCAGGAATGAAATATTGTCCTCAAATGAAGTCAGACAAATCATCGGTCTAAAACCGTCTAATGATCCTAGAGCGGACGAGCTTTTAAACAAGAACATGGCCGCACGAGGAGACGAAAACCCCGATTGGCAGAACGATTCATCCGATGAAGAGGCGACATATGATAAGTACCTGGTTGAAAGAAATGAAGTGTAGGGGGCAATCATGAGTTCTTATGTAACTAAAACATATACGGTAAGACCAGATATGTGCCGTTGGCACTACAGGACAGCGAACGGAAGCACGTCATATGGGGCATTCTTCAATGACTACGTTGACCGTATTTGGGACGGCGATAATTCATCATATGGTTGGATTATAGATTACGATTCGCCGTCGTCTCGTTGGGGTGTTATGTCATTCCGGCTTAATACATCTTCCCTGCCGGCAAATGTACTTCCTCAAACAATAACTGCAAAATTCAAAATCAGCTATGGCGCTCTATCATCGTCTGACTATTACGCCAGTGCCTCGCTTTCCTCGTATAATATTTCCTTCGAAGAAGCAAATAAAGCAAGTCCGACACAATCCTACAGTGGCAATTCAACGGAGTCTATGAGCTTCGATATGACCTCTAACTCGGAAACAGCAAGAAACGCGATAGCGAATAACACAATGCATCTAGTATTTCGGCTTCGTTGCGCCTCAAACCTTGACTCTTACCGTCGATTTTATGAGTTGTATACAACAATTTCCTGCCGGGTTTACACATATTCTATATCTGTTAATGTTAATACAGGTGATGGCGGCACGGTAACCGGTGGCGGAACTTACGAGGACCTATCCACTCCAGTAATAATTGCGACACCAAAATCAGGTTATGAGTTTGCTTTTTGGAATGATGGAGATCGAAACGCAACAAGGCAGATTACCGTGACCAGTGACACGACCTATACGGCGTACTTTCGTAAGGTTAGCCATACAATCATCGTAGAGGCAAGCCCGTCTGGAGGTGGCACAGTTACCGGCTCGGGTACTTACGATTATGGTGCACAGGTTACATTAACAGCGGTAGCGAATGAAAATATGCGTTTTGACCATTGGTCAAATGGTTCCACATCGGCACAGACCGTTATCACGGTGAACGAAGACGCAACTTATATTGCGTATTTTGTTGAATATATTCCCGCGATTTCATCGGTCTTGATTACCCCCAATCCAGTAGTTACTGGGCAAGGTTTTATAATAAGCGTCGGTTTCGACGAAAACTAATAAGGAGAAAACAAGATGGCAACAAAATACGATTTTTGTGGCTGGGCCACCCGAAACGATTTGCGATGTTCGGATGGCCGTACAATACGCAGAGATGCGTTTAAATCAAATGACGGACAGACGGTACCGCTTGTTTGGAATCATCAGCATAACGACCCGAACAATGTGCTTGGGCATTGTCTTCTTGAAAATCGGGACGATGGCGTATACGCTTATTGTGCTCTCAATGACACAGAGGCTGGAAGAAATGCAAAAGATCTCGTCCGGCATGGTGATGTGACTGCGCTGTCTATTTATGCGAATCAACTGAAACAGCGCGGAACGGATGTTATTCACGGTGCGATAAGAGAGGTTAGTCTAGTACTTGCTGGTGCTAATCCCGGAGCTTTTATAGACTCTGTTCTTGCACATGGTGAGGTTTCAGACGAAGAAGCGATTATTTACACTGGAGAAGGTATTTATCTTAAACATGCTGATAAATCGGAAGGTGTAACAAAAGTGTCTTCCGCTGACGATGAAGACGATGAAACCGTGGAGGATGTTTTTAACACACTTAGCGAAAAACAGAAACAGGTAGTATATGCGGTAATAGGCATGGCTGTTGAAGACGCACAAAACGGAAACGTTAAACATTCCGCCGATGATGACGATGCAGAAGACAATGATGAAACAGTAGAAGATGTTTTTAACACACTTAGCGAAAAACAGAAAAAAGTAGTTTATGCGATTATCGGCATGGCTCTGGAAAATGCTGGTGTAACCGAAGGAGGAAACAATTCAATGAAACACAATGTGTTCGACAACGAGAACGATAATATGGATGTGCTCACCCATTCCGAAATGGAAGCAATATTCTCAGATGCGAAACGCTACGGCAGTCTTAAGGACGCCACGCTTGCCCATGGCATCGACAATATTGAGGCGTTGTTCCCGGACGCCAATAGCGTCACACCGACCCCCGATTTTATAAAGAGGGATGACGATTGGGTCAAGAAGGTTATGAACGGCGTCCATCATACACCGTTCGCAAGAGTCAAAAGTTTGCAGGCCAATATTACTGCCGATGAAGCAAGAGCCAAAGGCTATATTAAGGGCAATCTTAAGACGGAAGAAGTATTCTCGCTTCTTAAGAGAACAACCACTCCTACCACAGTTTACAAGAAACAGAAACTTGACAGAGACGACGCGGTTGATATTATTGACTTTGATGTAGTTTCGTGGCTTAAGAGCGAGATGAGACTGATGCTCGATGAAGAGCTTGCTAGAGCATTTCTGGTGGGCGACGGAAGAATCGCTTCATCCGATGATAAAATCAACGAGCTTAATATTCGTCCTATTTGGACCGACGATAGTTTGTATACGATAGCAAAAACTGTCTCTGTAGGTAATAATATGACCGACGAACAGAAGGCCAAAGCTTTCATTAAAACGGTAATCAAGTCTCGTAAAGATTACAAAGGCTCTGGAAACCCGACGCTCTTTACAACCGAGGACTTCCTTACAGACTGTCTTCTTATCGAAGACACAACAGGAAGAGTTATATATGAATCTGTAGACAGACTCGCTACTGCGCTTCGTGTGAAGGAAATCGTAACAGTTCCGGTTATGGAAGGTCTTACAAGAAACGTAAATAATGTTACTCATTCGCTTATGGGTATTATTGTTAATCTTAACGACTACAACGTTGGCGCTGATCAGGGCGGTGCAGTTAAGATGTTTGACGACTTCGACATTGATTATAACGCACAGAAGTATCTTATAGAAACAAGATGTTCTGGCGCTCTCGTCAAACCGTATTCGGCAATAGTTATTGAGAGTGTGCCCGCATAAAGTGAGTTTAGATTTAGACAAAATTCTTTATGCATTGCAACCGACAACAGAAAGGCTAGATTATGAAACAGATAGAAAAAGTATACGAAACTTATGATGAGCATTACGTGAGAACGGTAATGCTCTATACAAATGCCATAAGTACAAATGGCATAGGCGAAATTCACGTGAAGCCTATTGCGGATCAAAGTGCAGCAACAAAGCTTAACACCTCTGACGCAGTTAAGCTTCTGACAAGCCCTATCCTTTTGCTTACTACAATCGCCGACGAAACATACTATGTCAAAAACCCGACAATAATTACCGACGCCGACGGAGTACCCGTATATTTTGGCTGGACATTACCGGTCTACTCTTCTGGCGAAAATCCCGAACTAGAGGCCGTAGCCTTTAGGGGCACCATAGCAGAAGGCTAAGGAAATTCAAAATGGGAAAGTTTTACGGTAAAATAGGTTTTTCCGAAACCCGGGAAACTTCCCCGGGTATATGGACTGAGCTTGTTAACGAAAAAAACTACTATGGCGATGTTCTAAAGAGCTCCAAATATTGGAGAACTGGCACCGGTGCCAATGACAACATAGAAATTACTCATCGGATTAGTGTGCTTTCTGACCCATATATTAGCGGAAATCTACATAACATAAGGTATGCTGAATATATGGGTTGCCTATGGAAGGTAACCGATATCGAGACGGAGTATCCTCGAGTAACTCTTACGTTAGGAGGCGTCTATAATGGCTAGCCGAGTATCGTTGCAAGAACAACTCGAGGAGCTTCTTGGCTCTCGTAATGTATATTTCCAACCTCCGGAAACAGTTAAGCTGAAATATCCTTGCATCATCTACAACTTGGATGATATACAAGCGTTGCATGCGGACGATTTCCCATATCGAAACATGCGACGATATCAGCTTATGTACATTGATCGAAATCCGGATAATTCGCTTTTAGACCGATTGGCAGCACTAAAATTATGCCGATTTTCACGCTTCTATACTGCTGAAAATCTAAATCATTATATTTATCAAATCTTTTATTAAAGGTATTAAAGGAGAAAAACAATGTCTAAAATCAAATGGGGCAATTCCTCATCCTCTCTTGACTGGGACGTATCCGGCGAGAGACTTTACGAAACTGGCATAAGCCATGGCGTTTTGTACGTTTGGGATCCGACTAAAACTAAACCTAGCAGTGCGGGCACCGATAATAATTATGGACGTGGTTGGTATGGCGATGGTGTTGTGTGGAACGGTCTCATCAGCGTTTCAGAGTCTCCAGAGGGCGCCGAAGTTACTGATCTGTACGCCGATGATATGAAATATGCATCTTTTCGCTCGGCAGAAACATTTAAAGCGACAATCGAAGCTTACATGTACCCTGACGAGTTTATGGACTGCGACGGTTCAGCTACGCTTGGAAGTATGACTGGCGTACGTCTTGGACAGCAGTATAGAAGACCGTTCTGTTTCTGCTATAGAAGCATCGTTGGCGATGATCAGAACAGCAATTACGGTACCGTCGATATGTATACAGGAAACGATGAACGATACAAACTGCACATCATTTATGGGTGCACAGCGTCTCCCAGTGAGAGACAGTATCAGACAATCAATGACTCTCCTGACGCAATCACTTTCAGTTGGGAACTTGATTCAACTCCCGTTATGGTCGACGGTTATAAACCCACTTCGATTATTACGATCGACTCAGGTCTTTGTGATTCCGAAATTCTTAAACAGATAGAACAGGCCCTTTATGGTACAGCTTCTACAGCTGGACGCATCTTGTTCCCAGATGAGATCGCAGCGCTCACTACAACGGCTGGCTAATAGCAAACTAAAAATTCAAAATGGTAGCCGTTAACAACTAATGACTACCATTGTTAAAAAGGAGCAGCATAATGATTAAAAAAACAATAACCTATACCCACACGGGTTGATAAGGATGTTTTTTGAGACTGGATTTGGAGTAGTCCTGAAAAGGGCTACTCCTCTTCCGTTTAATGAGGGTTTACGCATCTTTTAATTCGGTGAGTTCTGCCATTTGTTCACGCAATTCTTCTTCGGTCGGCATAGAAAACATACCGATAGCCGTGAAATAAATATCCACCTTGACATGGCAGTGACCGTCGTACTTGTCGTTGTTATGAACTTCTATTCGTTTTATGAGTGTGTTCAGTATTTCCGGAGTCAGTTCCTTCATCTCGGAATATTCCCTGATTCCTTTCATAAACATCCTCATATCAACGGTGTACTGTTCCGCTTTGACAAGTTGTTCTTCGGCGGATGCTACGGCGGCTTTCAGTGCTTTCTGTTCTGCCTCATATCCGGCGACGATCGTCATATAACGGTCATCATCCAATTTCCCGTCGGCGTTGGCTTCAAATGCCTGTAAGATTTTGCGGTCGATTTCTTTGATTCTCTTGTTATCGTTGATTATTGTTGCGTTCAGCACCTGAATATCATTTTCCCGTCCGGCGCAGTTTCGCTTTTCGACGATAGACATGAAGGTGTGCTCATAGCACCGTACAAAGTCGGAAATGTCACTGACGGCTTCTCTTACGATTTTGTCCAACACAACATTCCGAATATAATGGATCTGACACTTTCCACGGCCGGATTTGTAGTTGTAGCAACGGAAGAATTCCTGATCTTCCCGCAGGCTTTTTGCAGCACAAAAGTGAAGCTTGGCACCGCAATCGGCGCAGAACACAAGACCGCTGAAAAGACTTGTCCGATTTGTTGCCGTTCCTCGACGTTTGTTCTGCCGTAACTCCTGCACCCGTTCCCAAACATTTTCGGGAATGATTGGCTCCTGCATATCAGGGATGACCTGTTGTTCGTCCGTCGGGTTATAGATGATTTTGTGTACCTTGTAGCTGACTGTTGTCGTCATGAAGTTTACGGCGCACCCGGTGTACTGACGGTTGGCAAGAATGCTGTTCACCGTTGTCTCCGACCACATAAACGGTTTTGGCGGGAGTTTGCTCCTTGTCGGTCTGTCGATGGAATGGTAATATTCCGTCGGCGTCATGATTTGTTCCTTTTCCAAAATCCTTGCAATTTTGCAGGGACCTTTTCCTTCCAGACAAAGGTCATAGATTTTACGCACGACCTCCGCCGCAGGTTCATCAATCAACCAGTGATCCTCGTCATCGGGGTTCTTTTTGTATCCGAACGGAACAGAGGCAGAAACTCGTTTGCCGTTTTCCGCTTTCATACGGTTGACCGCACGGATTTTCTTGGAGGTCTGTGCCGCATACCATTCATTGAAGATGTTGTGGAACGGCATCATTTCCGCACCGGTATTCTGATCGGTATCAACATTTTCTTGAATGGCGATGAACCGAATACCGAGCGTAGGATACTTGATTTCAAGATACTGTCCTGCCTCCAGATAGTTTCTGCCGAAACGGGAAAGGTCTTTTACGATGACCGTATCAATTTCGCCGTTTTCGATCATTTCTTCCATACGCATAAAATCAGGTCTTTCAAAGGTCGTGCCGGAAACGCCGTCGTCCACGAAAAACATGGTATTCGTATAACCGTTTCGCTTTGCGTAGTCAAGAAGCA
>R06__coassemble_144_pt1 | contig 27505 bp, 20 predicted proteins | sample R06__metabat2_low_PE_028 | metagenome-assembled genome bin R06 | reverse complement strand
TGAGAACCCCCCTCGCCAAGCTAAAGCTTGGCCCTCTCCCCCAAGGGGGCGTGCGGACGATTCCGAAAGTCTATCGGTCGGAGTATTTGCTATTTCCTATTTGCTAATGCCTTCCTGCTGAAAAATAAAACCGGTTTCCGAAAAATTCACGGAAGCCGGCTGATGTTTTATCAATACTTCGTCTTCATATCGATAAGCTCTTTGTAGCTTATTTCGGTGACGCCGTGGTCCTTGAGATACTGATGAGTATATGGGTCTTTCAGGAGCTGATATTCCCAAACTCTGCAATGCCAAAGTCCGGTAATGCCCTTGATTTCGTCGGATTCAACGGAGGGATGTACGAAGGTTTCTGTGACGCCTTCGGGAATGTTTGTCCAGATTTTGAGAATTTCGTCCCTGTAATGCTCGTAGCCGTTGTCACGCAAATCCTCGTTCCAGTCCGGGAACAGCAGGAAATCGGGCATAATTACATCGTATTTTTTGGAAAGAGTCCGTGTGATGAGCTTTGTTGCCGACCAAATCGGATAGGGAATTCCGGCAGGAGCGACCCGTTTGTCTGTGTTGGTGTAGAGTCTGTAGGCATAACCGTACTCGCCAACCGTCTTGATTGTCATACCCAAAACGGAAAATCTGCCAGTGTCAAAGCCATAGAGTGACTCCATATGTGAATCGATGTGATCCGGCTTCATACCCATTGCGTGAGCCTTGTCAATCTGGGCTCTTATTTCGTTGCGAAGGTCATTAAGCTTTGCATGGAGCTGGACATCTGGAGCCTCGTGCCACATATAGCCGTCCTTGTCCATAAGTGACTTTGCCATTGTAAGTGGCTTCCAGCGGTATTTTTGCCATTCTGCCGTCATAGTCAGGTGGATGCCTATTCCGTACTGTGGATGGTCAATTGAAAACTGCACAGCCTCGCCTGAGGTGGGACAGGGCATCATGATGGTGGAGGATTTGAGTCCGCCCATTTCGAAAAGTTCGAAAACTGCCTTGTTTGCGCTGTGACACATACCGAAATCATCGGCATTTATGATTATGTATTTTCCCATAACTCTTCTCCGTAAAATATTCTGAATGACATTATACTATATTTTGAACAGAATTGCAAGAGGAAATTTTTATGATAAGGCACTAGGCAGGGCATTAGGCATTAGGCTCCGGAAATCGCAAGCGATTTGATTTCTGTCCGTTCTGTGGGGTTTATCCTGAATCGAGCGAAGAACCCCCACGCCAAGCTAAAGCTTGGCCCTCTCCCCCAAGGGAGCGTGCGAGCCGTTCAGTAAGTTTATCGAAAAAATAAATCTCGTCAACTAAGCCGTTACCTTTTTCCTTTGCTTAAAGCGTCGGTTACTGGGACGGTTACGGTCTTGTTGTAACAGTCGAAAACCTGGTCTATATGTTTGTCTTCGGGTTTCTTTGTAATCAAGCTTACAACCGGCACGATGACCAGTCCGCCAATCATTGCGAAGGCTCCGCAGTTGATTGTGCTTTGGAGGAATGTTGGGAAATATGCCTTGCAGAACATATTGAGAAGCATAATTCCGCAGCCCCAGATGAAGCACACCACGCAGGCAGGCTTTGTGACCTTTTTCCAGTACAGGCTGTACAGGAACGGAGCTAAGAATGAGCCAGCCAGAGCGCCCCAGGAAAGTCCCATAAGCTGGGCTATGAAGGTGTTGTTGCTCTTGAATTGGAACACAGCGATTGCCGCAGAAATGATGATGAATATCGCAATAAATATGCGGATTGTGAGCATATTCATCTTCTCTTCCTTTTCGGTAGTTCTCTTTTTCTTATCGAAAATCACGGGCTTGATGAAGTCCAGGGTGAGAGTAGATGCAGAGGTGAGTACGAGGGATGAAAGAGTAGACATTGAGGCGGCGAGTACCAGCACGAGAGTGATGCCGATGACGATGTCAGGAAGTCCGGAAAGCATTGTGGGAATTATGGCGTCATAGCCGTTTGTTGCAACATCAACATCGAAAATCCTGCCGAATCCGCCAAGGAAGTAGCAGCCACCGGCGACGATGACAGCGAAGGCTGTGGAGATGATTGTACCAGTCTTGACTGACTCCTCGCTCTTGATTGCGTAGAATTTCTGCACCATCTGCGGAAGTCCCCAGGTGCCAAGAGAGGTTAGAATTACAACGCTGAAAAGGGATACTGGCTCAGGACCAAAGAAGGATGCAAAAATGCCCGGTACATCCGAAACAGTCTCGTCTGTGACATTTGCCAGGGCAGCCAGAGAGCCGGAAAATCCGCCGTTGATTTTCAGCACGGACACGATAATAAGCACGATACCGCCAAGCATAATGAGTCCCTGAATGAAGTCGTTTATTGCGGTAGCCATATATCCGCCTGCCACAACATATATTGCGGTGAATACTGCCACGGCGATGATGCAAACCGTGTAGTCGATGTCAAATGCCATACCGAAAAGTCGGGAAAGACCGTTGTAAAGGCTTGCTGTATATGGTATGAGAAATACGAAAATTATGATTGATGAAATGAGCTTCAATGATTTGGAATCGAAGCGTTTTTCGAAGAATTGGGGCATTGTTGCCGAGCCCAGGTGCTGGGTCATAACTCTTGTACGCCTGCCCAAAAGTACCCACGCCAAAAGCGAGCCAATGAAGGCATTACCAAGACCTATCCAGGTACTTGCCACGCCGAATCGCCAGCCGAACTGACCTGCGTAGCCAACAAAAATTACAGCTGAAAAATAGGATGTACCGTAGGCAAAAGCGGTGAGCCAGGGACCCACACCTCTACTGCCAAGAACGAAGGAATCCACATTCGATGCGCCCTTGTGACAATAAATTCCAACACCAATCATCACGCCGAAGAACAGGATTAGCATAATAATTTTGACAGCCATATTTTTTCCTCCTAAAAATTAAAACGACCTTGTGAGCATATACGTCAACAAGGCCGCCTTTGTTTTCGTGATTACTTCACGCAAGGGCAGCCTTTTCGATAATAATAAGAGTAAGTTGTGAACATAAGTCTATCTGCCCTTTCGTAATATTTTCGCCAGTATACCACAAAAATTCGGTCTTGTCAATACTTTATCTGAACAAAGTTAATTTTTATCTACTTTTCATAAAAAACCCTTGACAAAAATCCATCGATTGTGGTATAATTACAGCGATATATTCAACAAATCTTACATATATCGGAGGCAAATTTATGCAAAAAAGGAATTACGGTCTGTTCACCGCAATCACGATGATAACAGGTATTGTTATCGGTTCGGGAATTTTCTTCAAGGCAGACGATGTTTTGAACTACGCCAACAAAAATGTATGGCTGGGTGTCATCATATTTGTTGTGGCGGCAATCGCAGTTATTTTCGGTGCGCTGACTATTTCACAGCTTGCCATTCGTACAGACAAGCCAGGCGGACTTGTGTCCTATGCAGAGGATTTCGTAGGCGTAGGCACAGCGACGGCATTCGGTTGGTTTGAGGGATTTCTCTATCTGCCGACTCTTGGCGCTGTTGTGGCGTGGGCATCGGGAATTTATGTCAGCAATCTTCTTGGATTTGCGGATTTCAGCATTTCACGCAACACGCTTATCGGCTTTATTGTTCTGACATTTTTCTATCTTATTAACACACTTTCGGCGAAGTTGGGCGGATTTTTCCAGAACTTCTCCATGGTCATTAAGATTATTCCGCTGATAGTTCTGGCAGTTCTGGGACTTATCCTGGGCAACCCTGGTGCGGAAATGAGCGCAGCATCAGGTCAGGCATTCACTCAGGCTACAAAGGGTCTCGGCTTCCTTGCCGCCTTCGGACCTATCGCCTTCTCTTATGACGGCTGGATTGTGTCCACCTCAATTTGTCACGAAATCAAGAACTCCAAAAAGAATCTTCCGCTGGCTCTGTCGCTGGCTCCCGTGGGCGTTCTCGTTGTGTATCTCGCCTACTTCCTGGGCGTCACATCCTATCTGGGCGCTGAAAATGTTACAGATAATGCGGTGTACGAGGTATCCACTTCTCTGTTCGGCACAATGGGCGCAAAGGTTGTACTTGTGGCGGTTGTAATTTCCATACTGGGTACGGTCAACGGCGTATCTCTTGGACTTATTCGTCTGCCCTATTCCATGGCTCTTCGCAATATGATGCCTGGCTCCAAAATATTTAAGAAGGAAAACAAGAAGCTGGGCGGAATGCCTGTAAATTCGGCAATACTTGTGTATGTGCTGTCTGTGTTCTACCTTCTCATCAACCAGCTTGTTATGACCAGTGACGCAACTCTCCACTTCTTCGGCAAGGAGGTTCCGGTGGCAAATCTTGACATCTCCTCAATCTCAATTTGCGTACTTTATCTCACCTACATCGTGCTGTATGTTGCCGTTATCAAGCTTTGGAAGAAAGGCGAAATCAAGAATGTGTTCCTGGGACTCATCTGCCCGATTTTGGGTACAATTGGCTCCCTGATTATCTTCTCCGGCTCTGTAGTCGACCCCGTATTCTTCATCTACGCTCTGGTTTGCATCGTGTTCATCGGTATTGCCTATCTGTATTATCATATCAATAAAAAGAATATCGTCGTGGAAAGCGATGCGGAATTCCATAAACATACGGATGGAGAATAATTTGTAGATAGGGATATTCCATATCGGAGTTTATTTGCGAAGGTTGTAAAGGCATTAGGTGAATAAGGCACTAGGCATTAGGCACTAGGCATTAGTAATAAGGAAATCGCAAGCGATTTGATTGTAGATTGCGTTCCGATAGTCTATCGGAACAGATCGCACGCCTCCTGAATTTCCGAGTGAAGTTCCTCAGCGCATCGCACGCCCGCTTTCAGGGGGGCGTGCGTTATTCCGCTCCGATAACTCAATTGTGAACAAAGAAACCCACGCTCCGGGATAATCCGAGGCGTGCGTGTTTTTTATACGAAAATTTACTGTGCTGCTGTGGTGGTTACAACGGGAGTTGCCAGCTGTTCGACAAGGGTGGAATCCAGGCTTATCCATCCGCCCTGACCGTTATAGCTCACAGCGCCCCAGGTGCCGTCTGCGTTCTTGGAAGTGACTGTTACGGTTGTGCCGAGAGGAATTGTAGTAAGTGCGGTGCCGTCGGTAGAAGCCATACTGCGAAGGTTGAGACCATTGGTTGCAGTAACCTTATACTGAATGCCAGATTTTTCTGTGGCGACTTCTGTTACGGGAATCATCTGACCGTTTGTGTCGGTGAGATATTCGCCATAGATGTCAGTCTGATAGGCTACAGCAGCGCTCTGGGTAACCGGGGCAGTTGTCTGAGCCATAACCTCGCTTATGGAGGAAAGCTCCGCCTTAAGGTCCTTGACCTTGCCCTTATTCCTGCCACAGGAAATCATTGCGATGAGAAGAATTACGATGAGTCCGACAGCTGCTGCTCTCATTACGAGCCACTGTTCTTTGTTAAATCTTTTATAGCGATCTTTTTTGCGTGCCATGCCACATACTCCGAAATATTTTTTTCTATTTTACAACATAATGCTTTTTTTGTCAAGTATTTTTGAATTTTTTTTAATTACTTGTTGCAAAATTCATTACTTTAATCAAATATCCAGAAAATTCACATTTTATTTACAAAAATAGATTAAATAAAGCAAATTAATGCTTGAATTATTCACATCTTTATGGTATAATGCCATTGTAGCAAACTATATGAAAGGAAAGATTTATAATGAAAAGAACACTTAAAATAATTAGCGTGTTTCTTGCTTTCGTGATGATATTAACCTGTTTCTCAGCAGGCTTCACAGGGCTTGCCGCAAGTACTGATATTGGCACTCTTGTTAATTTGCTCCGTGGAACAGCGGGCGAATACACAAGACAGACCGACCTTTATACGTTGGAGTCCGAGACAGACGGCTGGAATAACGACGCAAACTATGTTGGTTATGCGCAGACCGTGACGGCGAAGGACAATTCCATCGGCAATATAGCAAATGCTGCCGCAGCGCTTTATTCTGTGGTTGACACTACTATTGCCAATGACACAGCTAAAAATTACAACAATCTGAACCTGCTCCGCAAGCACATAACAGAACTGCTTGAGGAGAAGATGTCGGACGAGCACAGACTCATTCGTGTTGACACAACTGGTGAGAGATATGTTGCCGTTAAGTATGTCACCTGCGAGGAAGAGGATGTCTACATGGAGTGGAACTCCACGAAGAGACTGACAGTGGCATGCACGGACGAGGATCATATTGCTGACTGCTCCTATGACACTCTGGACTGGTGGTCGTCAAATCCATCAATCTGTATGGTTGACGAGAATGGTAGAATTTACACCCGTGGAGTTAATGGCGACGTTACAATCACTGCAACAAGTGTAGATAATCCCACTGCAAAGGTGGCAATCTATGTTCATGTCGCAAACACTCTTGAGGAGGAAGAAATTGCTGCTCCTCTGGATGATATTCCCACTGAATTTGTCAAGCATTCGAAAGAAAATGTTTACGATGCAGATGGCAATGTTGCGATTGAGGGATATGCTCCCGAGCTTTACGCAACCGAGTTTGAATATTACAACGTTGAAACGGTTGTTAAATATATGCTGGGTGGCTGTTCAACAATCAACAGCGCAAACTGGTTTGACACCTTTACCTTCATTTGTCAGACCGACTATGAAACAGCTCTCTTTGACAATGTTGGCGAGGACACCAAAATCTGGGGTCTTGCCTATGCACCGGACATCCTGATTACAACGACAAAATACGCATGGCCATCCCATGTGAGAACCTATGATGCTTCCGGTACAAAGGCGACCTACTCTCTGTCCAAGACTGGTTACAGAAAGACAATATCCTCCTATTATGATACGGATACTCTTCCGCAACTCTATGATATTTATTCATACTTCTCCAGTACAGGTATCTTCAATGCCGACTATTCCATAAAGACAAACTACAATTGCACGCTTCTTGTGACTAGTGGTTACGACGGCAGCAAGCACTATGACACCATTGACGACCTGCTTGACAACTTTAACCTGATTTCCAATGAATTTGCCGTAAAGCTCTTCGGTAACTCACTTTACACGATTATGGCTACGGCGAATATGATTCGTCCCAACTACACCTATACCGACTACAACTCCGACGGCTCATATAATGATGAAACGGGCCAGGTCTCCGGCGTAAATTCAACACTCCAAGCTCGTCATGTAGAGGGTCTTAATCAGAAATATTACCTTTGGAGAGAGGTCAATGAGGATCCAGACGGCACGACCAACGATTACTGGGCAAGTACCGAGGATATGGACGCCATCGTCCACAATATCGACCAGCTTCTTCACTTGAATTTCACTGATATAGCTGAAGCCACAGATGAAGAGCGTGAGACAACCGATGCTCTTGCAGGCATTCTTTCAATGTTCATTAACAGTGACTCCCTGGGAATTGATGGCTATGCAAATGTGTCCGAGATGATTCTCAAGCTCCTCCAGAGCAAGCTCTATACCGATGACATCGTAAACCTTATTGTTGATAAGCTCTATCCAGTTCTGGGTAATGTTTATAAGATGGTAGACGAACTTATTGATTCGAAATTATTTGACGACGTCCTCGCTGAGGGTCTTCGTGACCTGGGTCTCTACTTCGCTTCACCCAGTCACCCGCTCGAGATGTGGTATGAAGGATATTTGAGTGAGTTCCCAGATGTTGTGAACTATCTCAAATCCTGCAGTTGGGTCTATGAAGACGGCGACGACGACAAAGACATAATTGGCTTATCCAGGGATATATCAGAATGTCACTGGCATATAAACGGTGACAGAGGCAGATTTGTTGACGCACTTTGCGCAGCTCTTTCACCTCTTTCATGGATACTTTACGGTATTTGTGATCCTAGTGAGGACAACGATATCAACGGCTCGGTTTCGCTTTTTACACTAAAAATATACGGCGCCAACCTTTATGGTGGTCTTCTTGTCCCTCTTTTTGAAGCATTGGGTATTGACGAATCTGATGGCCTTCTTACACCGTCAGCCTTTATGAGTGCTTGCCGCGCGGATGACCATGATGATGAAGGCGGTGCGTATCATTGCCTTGCTTTGAGAAACATTCTCAATCCCATTCTCAACTGGGTGGAAAACAAGGTGATTTATAACCCAATCGAGATTGTCTGCGCTCTTCTTCCAAACCTTTCTTACTTCATTCAGTCCGGCAACCTCAAAACAGCGGCTCAGAATGTTCGCGTAAGAGTGACGGTAGCTGGCATTGATGCTTCATTTATAGGATCGTTGTGGTCTGGTCTTGAAGAATATGTCGGTCCGTTTGATGGCGACTACTTCAACATCTGGGGTCTTCTCAGTCAGGGCGCCCTCAAGGACACAAAGGTGGGATGCGCTGAAATTTGGAAGCTCATTGACCCAACAAGCGAAATCACTCTCACTACTGTTGCAGGTGAACACAAAATCTCCGGTGGCTGTGTAAACGCAGTTATTCAGGCACTTTTGGCGGAGACCTTCTCATCGAAGAAATTCCTGGGCACCTATGATGAATTCGGTAATCCCGAATATGAAATGGTCTGGGATAGCGAATACGAAAATGCAGACGGTTCAACCGGCGCTTATGTTGCGGCAGAATATAGTGTTCCGTTGCCCACTCTCTGTGATAAGAAGCTTCAGGAATGCGGTGTTGCTACATCCTACACCAGTGTTAACGGACTTGCCACATCCAGAGTTACCTGTAACCATCCGGGACTTGTTCTCGTCTTCCTGTTCCGTTATATATTCTATAGTATAGGTTATAATGTTCCGACAGATGACTGGTCCAGTCCTACCTTGCTGGAATGCTTCCTTTCCGTATCTCAGCTCAAAGGCGAACTGTTCCTTGGACTTTCAATCGACAGCCTTATCTCCAACATAGTCCTCAATCCAGAGGCTGCGATCCTTGCAATCGTCGAGCTCTTCATCTCTAACGAGGGTCTCCTCAACGACGAGGCACATGGTCCTGATGTCCATGACACTCCTCACCAGAACTACTACGGACTTGCCTATCCCGATTACCAGTATGACGCTATTATGGAGGCAAAGGAGACCTATGAGAAGACTAACGGTAATACCGATAACTTCTGCTACGGCGCTCCGGTAAGATATACTCAGTACTGGACGAGAGATATGGCTAATGAGGTCATCGAGGACATCGAGCCTCTTGCTGACAGTGTTCTGGCAATGCTTAAGCTTGACTCCCTTGACGACATCGAAATTCTCGGCGGCAGCTATTCACTGTCCAACGGTATCAACGCATTTATCCAGGATTTGGTCTCCGGCGTACTCTTCAACAACGAGATGCTCTCCACCATTGCGGATGCTATCTACGGTTTGCTTAGCGGACTCTCTGGTGACATCGACATAGCCACAATTCTTTCCTACGGTTTTGACATCAACTTCGATATAAACTCCCTGATTGATGCGCTCTATTATAAGACTGTCACCGAGCAGGCGGAAAAACAGGGCATAACAGCAAGTAACTCTGTCCGTTCTGCGGTTGTGGATCAGCTTATCAAGGACTCCGTATCTGGCGAAGGCTTCAATGACTACACATTCTACGAGAAGGTTCCGGTGCTTGATGAGGCAGGCAATCCCACATACGAAACCGAAATTCTCAGAAATGCGGACGGTGAAGCCATTCTCGACAGCAACGGCAATGTTCAGTATGTTCAGGTGCTGGATGATTACGGCCAGCCCATTCAGGTGTTTGAAAAAGGCGCCGCAAGAGACTGGGGCTACAACAACAGCAACTTTGTGGGAGAAGGCTCTCAGCTCAATTGGGACGACCAGGGTCTCTTCATCGCCAGCCTTACCGCAATCCTCGCTCCCGCTGCAGAGCTTCTTCGTATACTTATGATGGGTAAGGATTTGTCCATTTTGGGACTTGTCACCATCGACATGTACGAGATTTACTACTACACTCTCATCCCGCTGTTTGAGGCTCTCGGTGCGACAAATATCATTCAGTACGAAACCGTTGCAAAGGACTGTACGGACACTACTCCGATTCCCTCCTATATGTCTCAGGTTTATGGCGTCGACAGCTATGTCACAGAGGGCAACCTTAAAATGCTCGAGTACTTCGTTTCACCAATTGCAGGTCTTCTGAATGTAATTATGGATGACCCGATTACGTGGATTTTCTCCACAATTCCTAACCTGATGTACTTCCTGCTAATCGGTGCATTCAACGATGCTGTGAACAACCTCCTTCACTTCGCCTATGTTCTTCTTGACATTCTCAAGCCAATACTCAATGCCTACGATTTAGTTCCCGGACTTGTCAAAATGCTGGGTCTGGATGAGTACGGCATCGCTCTCAGCCTGCCGCTTGACCTGGATATCAACGGCGTAATCAACAACCTGCTGGATACCTTCCTTGACCTTGACAGTATTACCGGTGGCGGACTTTCCTTCGAGCTTTTGGGTGCTGACCTACATCTGGCTCTGCCATCACTTGACCTGTCTATACTCTGTACCGGTATTCCTGAACCAATGGGTACTGCTGCCGTAGGAGAGAAGGTTATCACCTTGAACGGTGGCTCCGGTGGAGACCTTATCACCGTTATCCTTGAGCTGGTTCTGGATGTGGTCTTTATGGAGGAAAACTGGAAGAACATCGCAGCATGGCTCAGAGATTCGCAGGAGCTTGACAACTTCGACTATGAAACGGAGTATGACCTGCTCTTGGGACTCAACAAGCTCGCCAATGACTACGAGGCTCCCGATAAGGTGCTGTATGTCCTGTATATCCTGATTAGTAAGCTCACCGGTCTTTCCGGCACTCTCGCCGATAGATTTAAGCTGGTGGACTTCGGCATAATCGACCTGTTCCAATTTGACGGTGATGATGCATTGAGCGGATTTATCGCAAAGATTAAACAGCTCCTCGGCGGAGATGATGACGACGACACCAACAGTGAGAATTCTCCTGTTGTGGCAGCTGGCGGATTTATCCAAAGGCTTATGGACTTCTTCAAACGAATAGGCGCCTTCTTCAGAAGCCTCTTCGGTGGCAAAGCAGAAGCTTAGCTTTCTATAATAAGGTACGCTCTGGATACCCGGGGCGTATCTTTTTGCGTGGAGAAAAGGAAATAACGGTTACCGGGAATTAGTTACGGGAAGTTAGTCTGACCGTTCCGTGGGTTTTTTCGTGGGCGTGCGGTCGGCTCCGAGGGTCTATCGGCCGGGATGAGCCATTACCTTTTGCCTTCGCAAAGTAAAATTCCAAATCCTCCAAAAAACTACTCAGGCAAATCTGCAAATCTATTCAAAATATAAAAATTCATCCAAATCAAAAAAAATACTTGCAATTCGTCAAAAAAAGTCGTATAATAGACAAGGTAAATTTATTGAGAGTCGTTTTGTTAACCGGCTCTCAACTTTTATAGAGGTGCCGAATGTCAAAGAAAAATGTGTGTGAAGCCGTACGGGAGCTTGCCGAGCCCTTTTGTCAGGAGCTTGGACTCATTCTGTGGGATGTGAAATTTCTCAAGGAAGGTCCGGATTGGAAGCTTCGTCTTATAATTGACAAAGAGACGAGTGTGGACATAGAGGACTGCGTAAATCTCAGCCACGCCATAGATGAGCCATTAGACGAGCTTGACCCAATTGAACAGAGCTACTCATTGCAGGTTCAGAGCCCGGGAATTGAACGGGAGCTTGTCTATGACTGGCATCTTGAAAAATACATCAACGAAAAAATTATGCTGAAATCCCGTGTGGGAGTGGATGGAATGAAGGAGTTCAAGGGAACCCTCCAAGCCTTCGATGAAAACACGGTTACGGTCGTCTGCGCTGATACCGTCAGGAGCTTCGAGAGAAAGCTGCTTGTATGGATTAAGGCTGACGATTTTAACGAATAAAGGAGCGAATTATGGCAACCAGAAAAAAGTCAAAGAAGTCCGCACCGGAAGTCAATCCCATTCAGGAGCTTTGTGCCGTTGCAAAGGAAATTGCACGCACAGAAAATCTTGATGAGGATGCCGTTCTCGACGCCATCGAGCGTGCGATAGTAACTTCCCTTAAACAGAAATACCGCATCGGTAAAAAGGTGGATGTGGCAAGCGTTCTCACCTGTAAAATCGACAAGGAGACCGAGAGAATGGATGTCATCCTTCACAAGAAGGTGGTGGACGAGTTCTTCGACCACAAGCTTCACATTCTCACAAGCCGTGCCCAGTTCTACGCTCCCGGTTGCGTTGCAGGTGACAAGGTTTTTGTACCACTTGAGCCGGAAAATTATGTTGACAATACACCTGGCGATATGGATAATCCCGATGATCCCGCATTCCTCTATGCCTACGAGCCATTGGACCCCGAGGACGCCTTCTTCGAGTATGCTGAAAAGACAGTTGTGGACGAGATGAACACTCCCGAGCTGACCATTTTGGTGGATGAAGCCCGTGAAATTCGTCCCGGCGTGAATGTGGGCGATGTTATCGAAATTCGCCTTCATCCCGATGACTACGGATTTTATCAGATTGCCCACAAGTGCAAGAACATCATGGTTCAGAACATCAAGGAGCTTCGCAACGACGCAAAGCAGAAGAAGTTCGACAGTCAGGCGGGCGAAATCAAGACTGGTATTGTCAAATTCATCAACGAGAGCAACAACGCTGTCACCATCACAATCGACGGCACAGACGCCTATCTCACCAAGGAAGGTCAGATTATTCCCGGCGATAAATACAAAGTCGGCGAACATGTTAAGGTCTATCTTGGCACGCCTTCGAGAAATTCCGATGGCGACCTTAAGCTGGACATCACCCGTTCTCACAGAGAATTTATCAGAGCTCTTTTCAAAAATGAAGTTCCTGAGATTGCGGACGGCACTGTTGAAATCAGAAGCATCACCCGTGAGGCAGGTTCCAGAACAAAAATGGCGGTCTGGTCCGACAGCATCGACCCTGTGGGCGCCTGCATCGGTGATCATTCCATCAGAGTTAACGCCGTAACAGAGGAGCTTGGCGGTACAGAGAAAATCGACATCATCAAATACAGCGATAACAAAATCGAATTCGTGGCTGCGGCTTTGGCACCGGCAACAGTTCGCAAGGTCATCATCGACTCAGAGGACGAGAACAAGTGCATTGCAGTTGTGGATCACGAGAAGGTCTCCTTAGCAATCGGTAAAAGCGGTCAGAACGCACGTCTTGCGGCTCAGCTCACCGGTATGAAGATTGAAGTTTGGGATGCCAGCGAGCATCCGACAGCCCTGGAGGAAAAGACCGAGGCTCCCGCAGAAGCACAGGCGGAAGTTACGGAGGAATAATCCGGAACTGATAAAATCACTTCTGAAAGTGAGTTGTGATGAAATATGACGGAGAAAAAAATACCAATGAGACGCTGTATGGGCTGTAATGAGCCTAAACCAAAGTCGGAGCTTGTTCGCATTGTCCGTACTCCGGATGGCGAAATCAAGCTTGATAGAACGGGTAAGCTCAACGGCAGAGGCGCATACATTTGCGACAGTACCGAATGCCTGAACAGAGTCCGCAAAAACGGCAGAATCAGCAGAAATTTCGGTGTTGCCGTTCCGTCGGAAATTTTCGATGAACTTGAAAAAGAACTGAATAATCGATAATGCAGAATATAAATCTCCTGGGGATGTGTCGGCGAGCAGGAAAGCTTAGTCCCGGTCACGATGCCTCAAAGGACGCTATACGCAGAAAACGAGCCCGTCTGATACTCATCGCATCTGATGCATCGGACAGACTCAAGGATGAAATAAAATCACTTGCGGGCAATATCCCATTGATAGAGCTCGAAGGTGATACGGATGAAATTTCCCTTGTCATCGGTCGCCGAGCGGCGGTTATGACCGTGGATGACGACAACTTCGCAAAGGGGATAATTTCAAATCTCAACAAGGAGGGCTGAATATGGCAGTAAAACTTTCACAGATTGCCAAGGATTTTGACCTTAAAAACAATGACATAATAGCCTTGATGGAGACGTTGACCGACGAGAAAAAGACCGGTTCATCGATGCTCTCAAAGGGCGAAACAGATATGATTTTCGAGAAGCTCACTCTTGACCACGCAACTTCGGATTTGAACGCCTACTTCGCAATGCAGAAGGAAGAGCCGAAGCCGGTTGAAGAGCCAGTAGTCGAGGAGACTCCCGTTGAGGAAGAGCCTCAGCCGACCGAACCCGAAGAGGCTCCTGTGGTGGAGGAAAAGCCAGCCCCAGAAAAGCCGAAGAAGACTCCCGAGAAAAAGCCGGAGAAAACAGAACAGCCGAAGCCGACAGAGAACAAGGAAGTCCGCAAACAGGATAACCGCCCGGTACAGGATGCTCCTAAGAGCGACAACAAGAGCGACAACAAGAACGACAAGCCTGCCCAGAAGAACGCTCCTCAGGGCAATCAGAATAAGCCCAAGCAAGGCGGACAGCCCAATCCTCCGAAAAAAGGACAGGGCACAATCACCGTGGATACCCGTATGGTGGAGGTTGAGCTTGACAAGTATAATACCCGTTACGAGGAAATCGCTCCCGCAACGAATTATATGAAGGACAACCACCAGAATAAGCAGAAGATTAAGCAGAAGTCCCAGCAGCAGAAGAAGCAGGGTATGCGTTCCTCCAAGCACGAAACCGAGGAAGAGAAGCTTAAGAGAATTGAGGCTGCCCGCAAGAAGCAGACCATAAAGGTAATAATCGGCGAGGAAATTTCCGTCACCGACCTTGCTGCACAGCTGAAGGTCCAGGCAAAGGAAGTCGTCACAAGACTCTTCAAGCTGGGCTCCATGGTGTCCATCAACTCCGTAATCGACTTTGACACCGCTGCAATTGTAGCGGAGGAGTTTGATGCGGTTGTTGAAAAGGAAGTTGTGGTCACAATCGAGGATAAAATCATCGACTCCCACGAGGACAGCGATGAGGAGCTCATTCCAAGAAGTCCCGTTGTTGTGGTTATGGGACATGTCGACCACGGTAAGACTTCTCTTCTGGACGCACTTCGTCACACCTCCGTTACTGCCACCGAATCCGGCGGAATCACCCAACACATCGGTGCATACAGAGTTAATCTTGCAGGTCAGGACATCACATTCCTGGATACTCCCGGTCACGCTGCCTTCACCGCAATGCGTGCAAGAGGCGCTATGGCTACGGATGTGGCAATACTTGTAGTTGCCGCCGACGATGGTATTATGCCCCAGACGGTTGAGGCAATCAACCACGCAAAGGCAGCCGGCGTTTCCATCGTTGTAGCTATCAATAAGATGGATAAGCCCGGCGCAAATCCCGACAGAATTATGCAGCAGCTCACAGAGTACGAGCTTGTACCGGAAGAATGGGGCGGTGACACGATATGTGTGCCTGTTTCCGCAAAGACCGGTATGGGTCTGGATACCCTTTTGGAGAATGTTCTCCTGGTTGCTGAAATGCGTGAGCTTCGTGCCAATCCCAACAGAACAGCCAAGGGCGTCATTATCGAGGCTCGCCTTGACAAGGGTAAAGGTCCCGTTGCCACACTTCTTGTTCAGAACGGTACACTCCGTACAGGCGACATCGTAGTTGCAGGTACAGCAGTGGGTAGAGTCCGTGTTATGACCAACGACAAGGGCAGACGAGTCAAGGAGGCAGGTCCGTCCGTGCCTGTTGAGGTAACTGGCCTTGCTGAAGCTCCCAATGCAGGCGATGTGTTCAATGTTGTCAGCGACGAAAGACTTGCAAGAGAGCTGGTTGAGCAGAGAAAGAAAGAGGCCAAGGAGGCGGAATTCAACGCCATGAACCGTGTCACCCTGGATACTCTCTTCTCCACACTTGAACAGGGTCAGGTCAAGGACCTCAACCTCATCGTCAAGGCGGATGTTCAGGGCTCCGTTGAGGCAGTTAAGCAAAATCTCGAAAAGCTCTCCAACGACGAGGTTCGTGTCCGTGTCATCCATGGCGGTGTTGGCGCAATCAACGAGAGCGACGTTATGCTCGCCAAGACCAGCGACGCCATCATCATCGGATTCCATGTTCGTCCCGAGCCTGCTGCTCAGGCAAACGCCGAGAGAGATCACGTAGAAATGCGTATGTATATGGTCATCTACGACTGCATCGAGGATGTTGAGGCGGCTATCAAGGGTATGCTTGCTCCCAAGTTCCGTGATGTGGAGCTGGGTAGAGTGGAGGTACGCAAGGTGTTCAAGCTCTCCACAGCCGGCATTATCGCTGGTTCCTATGTTCAGAGTGGTAAGGTCGAGAGAAACGCCCGGGTTCGTGTTGTCCGTGACGGTATTGTCTACGCCGACGAGGAAATCGCATCTCTCCGCCGTGGTAAGGACGACGCCAAGGAGGTTGCCTCCGGCTATGAGTGCGGTATCGGACTTCTCAAATATGGTGACATCAAGGAAGGCGACATCTTCGAGGTCTACCGTGTAGAGGAATACAGAGAATAAGCCAAAAAATCAAATACGCTCCAAATCGGGGCGTATTTTTATAAGATTAAAAAGTCATGCCGTCACGCTAACCCTGATGTAAAAGAAACAGGTAAGGTTCATTCGGACAGATTGACTTTTATCAAGCCTTCAGTACGCAAATTTTTGAGTGGTACCTCTTGACAATCCGGGAATTCGGATGTATAATAACATTGAGTAAATATGGCGGAGGAATAGGTATGACCGACATAAAGACTACACTTTGCGGAATTGAGCTTGACAATCCGGTTATTCCCGCCTCGGGAACATTTGGATACGGCTACGAGTTTGCGGAGCTGTACGACATCAATATTCTGGGAACATTTTCATTCAAAGGCACTACCCGTGAGCCTCGTTTTGGCAATCCCACACCCAGAATTGCGGAATGTACGGCAGGAATGATTAACGCCGTAGGACTGCAAAATCCCGGTGTTGAGAAGGTCATTTCCCAGGAACTGCCAAAGCTTAAAAAGGTGTTTCACAAGCCTGTTATGGCGAATGTCAGCGGATTTTCTGTGGAGGATTACGCATACACCTGCGAGCTTTTGGACAAGCAGGAACAGGTGGGTTGGCTGGAAGTGAATGTGAGCTGTCCCAATGTTCACGGTGGCGGAATGTCCTTCGGTACGAACCCGGAGGCGGCTGCGGAAGTTACGAGGGCGGTGAAATCGGTGACAAAAAAGCCCGTCATAATCAAGCTTTCACCAAATGTGACTGACATCGTGTCCATCGCAAAAGCCTGCGAAAAGGCGGGAGCAGACGGAATAAGCCTCATCAACACACTTTTGGGAATGCGGATTGACCTTCGCACAGGTAAGCCAATCATCGCCAACACTATGGGCGGATTTTCTGGTCCTGCGATATTCCCGGTGGCTCTTCGAATGGTGTGGCAGGTATCCCATGCGGTGGAAATTCCCGTAATCGGTATGGGCGGAGTGTCCACGGCGGAGGATGTGCTGGAAATGCTGTATGCCGGCGCAGTAGCTGTTGAAGTCGGAGCCGCAAATCTGGTTAATCCCTTTGCCTGTCGGGATATTATCGAATCACTCCCCGGAGTTATGGAGAAATACGGATTGGCAGGAATAGATGAGATAGGAAGTATAAGGCAGGGCACTAGTGATAAGGAAATCACTGCGTGATTTGATTATAGAGTCCGTTCTGTGGGCTTTATTCCGAATCGAGCGAAAGAACCCCCACGCCAAGCTAAAGCTTGGACCTCTCTCCCAAGGGGCGTACGAATGGTTCCGAAAGTCTATCGGGTAGGACGATCCATTACCTTTTACCACTTGCGATGAATAAAGCACGCACCGAATTATTTCGAATCGGGCAATCTATAATCAAATCGCTTGCGATTCCCTCAGCCCTAATGCCTGATGCCTAGTGCCCTGCCTTTGCGAAACAGGACTTTCCGCAGGAAGACTTTGCAAAACAAGACTACATATATGGAGAACACAAATATGGACACAAAAGAACTCAAAACGAAATTATTTTACGAACAAAAGCACGCTGTCAAGAAGATGAGCGAGTCCGAAATAGCCAGGGCGGACGAATTCTGCGAGGGCTACAAAAAGTTTTTGGACAATGGCAAAACGGAGCGTGAGGTTGTCAGGGAAGTCATCACCGAGGCAGAAAATCGTGGCTTCGTACTGTTCGAGCAGGATAAAAAATACAATCCCGGCGACAAAATTTTCTATGTAAACAGAGGCAAGTCGGTCATTCTTGCGGTCATCGGCGAAAAGGGATGTAGTGAGGGCGTGAAAATTGCTGCGGCGCATATCGACTCTCCTCGTCTTGACCTGAAGCCCAATCCCATGTATGAGGACACTGAAATCGCCTATATGAAGACCCATTACTACGGCGGAATTCGTAAATATCAGTGGCCAGTTATGCCTCTTGCTATGCACGGTGTGATTTGTAAGACCGACGGCACCCAGATAACCGTTTGTATCGGCGAAGACGACCGTGACCCGAAGTTCTGCATCAGCGACCTTCTGCCACATCTTGCAGCAAAACAGAGCGACAGGAAGCTGTCCGAGGGTATAAGAGGTGAGGAGCTGAATGTAATCATCGGTTCTCGCCCCATTGACGACAGCGACGAGAGCGAGCTTGTGAAGCTGAACATCCTGAACATCCTTTTCGAAAAGTACGGCATTACGGAAAGCGATTTCCTCAGCGCTGAAATCGAGATGGTGCCGGCGTTCAAGGCATCCGACATCGGTTTTGACAGGAGTCTCATCGGCTCATATGGTCACGATGACAGAGTTTGCGCCTATCCCGCATTTATGGCGGCTTTGGATGTTGGCGTTCCCGAAAAGACCGTTCTCACCGTCCTTACCGACAAGGAGGAAACTGGCAGTGACGGCAACACCGGACTCAATTCGTCCTACCTGAAATTCTTTATCTGCGACCTTGCCAAGAGCGAGGGTCTCGACGGCTGGAGGGTTATGTCCAAGAGTGAATGTCTTTCCGCCGATGTGAATTCCGCCTATGATCCAACCTTTGCCGATGTTTTTGAGAAGAAAAATTCCTCTCTTCTCAACCGTGGCGTAGTCATTACCAAGTACACCGGCGCAAGAGGTAAGGCAGGTACATCCGACGCATCTGCCGAATTTATGGGCAAAATCCGTTCCATCCTGGACGCAAATGATATCGTTTGGCAGACAGGCGAGCTTGGCAAGGTTGACGAAGGTGGCGGCGGTACAGTTGCAAAGTACATCGCATCCCTCAACATCGATGTTGTGGATTTGGGCGTACCTGTCATTTCCATGCACGCACCCTATGAAATCATCGCAAAGACCGACATCTGGGCGGCTTACAGGGCATTTTATCAGTTCTTCATCGCATAAGGAGTAGCCATGAAAAACAAAGAATTTATCCGCACACTCAAATACGCAGCTGTGGCGGCATCCGCAGGCGTAATTCAGATTGTATCCACTCTCGCTCTCAACAACACCATTCTAAAGGGCGACGACAACTATCACTACTGCTACCTCATTGGTCTGGTGCTTTCCGTCATCTGGAACTTCACTATTAACCGCAAATTCACATTCAAGGCGGCGAACAACATTCCCATTGCCATGCTGAAGGTTGCGGTGTATTACATCATCTTCACGCCTCTGTCTACCTGGTGGACAAAGGAGCTTATTGCTGCTGGATTTTGGGGCGGACTTGCTGCGAAATCTCTGTTTGACACATCTGTGCCGGATTTGATTGTGCAGGCATTCACCATGATTGTGAACTTCGTGACGGAGTTCCTCTATCAGCGGTTCTTCGTTTTCGGCAAGGCCATTGACACCAACGCCTCCGCAAAAAAAGACGAGAAAGAGGCAGAATGAAAAAACAAAACCTGAGATTTACGGTCGTATCCGCAATAATGGGCGCAATCGGTGCTGTGCTGATGTTCATCGAATTTCCCTTGCCGATTATTCCGTCCTTCATCAAGTTTGATTTCTCCGAACTGCCGGTGCTTCTCACAAGCTTTGCCTGTGGCCCTTGGTATGGTGTCCTTGTGGCTCTTCTCAAAAATCTCCTCCACCTTCTGGCTGGCTCCTCAATGGGCGTGGGTGAGCTGTCGAATTTTCTCCTGGGCACGGTGCTGGCTGTGGTTTCCGGATATGTTTACCAATTCAAAAAAACACGGAAAGGTGCCCTCGTTGCCTCAATCGCCGGCTCTCTTGCCATGGCTGTAATCAGCATTGTCACCAATTATTTTGTGGTGTATCCGCTGTACGGCAAGGTCTTCGGTATGACCACCGATATGATTGTGTCGGCGTATATGGCTATCCTGCCCTCGGCTGACTCGCTTATAAAGGATTTGCTCATCTTCAATTTGCCATTCACCTTTGTAAAGGGTATGCTGGATGCTGGTATTACATTTATGATATACAAACACCTCTCGCCAATACTGAAAGGAAATAGAAGGTAAAAGATAATGATCATTCCGCCCGATAGTCTTTCGGAACCGACCGCACGCCCCCTTGGGGGAGAGGGCCAAGCTTTAGCTTGGCGTGGGGGGTTCTTTCGCTCGATTCTGAATAAATCCCACAGAGCCGACTCTATAATCAAATCGCTTGCGATTTCCGGAGCCTAGTGACTAATGCCTTTGTAAAACAAGACTTTCCGCAGGAGGACTTATATGAGCATTCTTACCGTCAGCGATTTTGACGGAACATTATACAACAACGAAGGCGTCATCGAGGAGCGGGTCATCTCCGCCATCCGTGAGTACATTTTCCAGGGTAATTTTTTCACCGTCTGCACCGGCAGGACTTTTCGTGGCTTCCACCGATATGATTCCACCTTCATCAACGCTCCGATCATTCTTGCCAATGGCGCAATGGCTTATGATTACAAAAATGGTGAAATTGTCTTTTGTGAAGGTCTTGGAGAGGAGAGTTTTCGTCTAATTCGCACAATTCGTGACCGCTATCCAACGGTATCCATCGAGCTTTACGGACTTGAACGAACCTTTGTCATTCACAATACCGACCGTTCCCGTTGGCATTTCAACAGTTTTCTCGACACGGATTATCTGGAAATTTCCGATCCATCCGAGGCAGAACCGCCATTTGTAAAAATTATGCTTGGCTGTGATCACGGAGAAAGCTTTGACATCCAACTAATGCTCCGCCGTGAATTTCCAGAAATTGGCTTTATTCCCATGGAAGGCGTCTGGGTGGAGATTCTGAAAAAAGGGGTCAACAAGGGCACTGGAATGCTCCGTCTGGCGGAAATTCTGGGGGTAAATCCAGCGAAAACCAACTCCATTGGTGACGGCGACAACGATGTGGATATGCTCCTTGCGGCGGGAAATTCATTCGTGCCAGCGAACGGAACTCCCATGGCAAAATCCGCAGGCAAGACTTCCGTGCCATCCAACAACGACGGTGCAGTTATGCATGCATTGAATATTATACTGAAAAAACAGGGCTGTTAGGCTCTGCTTTTTTGTTTAATCTATACAATTAAAATGTAATGAGTCTATCGAAGGACTTGATTGCAAAGGAATCCGTCATGCCCGAGATGTAGTCAATGACAGCCCGGACATAAATTTCGTGGGTATCAAATTTGCCATAGAGCTTTTCGTTTGAACGCTTGCCCTTTGGGTCCGCCAAACCCAGCTCCGCAATATATTCCTCGTCGCAATATTTGATGACAAATTCCAGAAACAGGTCGAACAGGTCGCCGTATTCTCCACATTTTGACTGGATTTTTTCAAGGCTGTGTTCACCGCATTCGCAGGACATCAGCACACGGAAAAGTTCATTTATGATAAGTTCCGTATAGGCTTTATAGGTCTGAAAACGCTCATTTGAATAAATATTTTCCGTATTGAACCGCTTGATTATATTGAGCTGGTCGAGGAATTTTTCCGACAGACGGATGCCCTTATCTGGGGTACTTTCACGGCAGACGTCGATAATCATATTGTGCATTATGACGGTGGAATTCAGCACATTGCAGTCGTTTACACGGGCAAGCTCCAGTAGCTTCGCCTTGGTGTGTCCGTCCAAAAAGCCGAGGCTTATGGCGTCCTCGATGTCACGACCCACATATGCGATTTTGTCGGCAAGCTTCACAAGACAGCCCTCCCAGGTGGCAGGCATAAACTGCCCTGGCGTGGTGAATTCGTCTAAATTCATGAGCCTATCCCGTGGAACAAGCACCGGCTCATCCACTTCACCGCAATGAGAAATAATTCCGTCCCGCACAGCGTAGGTCAGATCAAGATTTTTTGATACCTTGTAGTTGTCCTCCAAAAGCTCGATTTTGTCCACGAAACGCAGACCATTTTTCTCGTGCCAGAAGGACTCATTCAGATGCTCCTCGCAAAGATGACTCAAAATCATCTCGCCCTGATGACCGAATGGTGCATGCCCAAGGTCGTGCCCCATGGAGATTGCCTTGGTCAGCTCGTCGTTGAGTCCAAGATGCTTTGCGATTGTGCCACTGACGGATTCCACATGTAGGACATGCTCCATACGGGTACAGATGTGGTCATTTCCCACATTGTAGAACACCTGGGTCTTGTGCTTCAAACGGCGATATGCGGTGCAATGCAGAATGCGGGTATAATCCCGGGCGAACGGCGAGCGAACCTCGTCAGGTCGGGCATAAAGCTCCGTTCGGCGTGCTGTCAGCCTGTCGTAATCCGGATGATTTTCGTTTGCCGCATAGGATGCAAATGGTTTGTCGGACATAAGCCTGCCTTTCTGTATGTTTATACCGTCTGTGCTTGAACCTTGAGAATGAAATCCAAATCGTATCCGCAATTTTACTATTGTCGTCGATTTTTGTATTCACATAAATTTCTTCAACGCCGTCGTATTTTCACGAATGACCTTGTCCACATGGTAAATGGTCTTTTCGCCGTTGAAAAGGTCAAAATCGGAGATGTAAATCATAATCACATCCGGGATTTTCTCGAATTTCAGACCTCTTTGAGATAAATCTTAGTGCTGTCGCCAGTTTTGTCCGCGATTCCGGAGAAGTTCAGACCAGCGTTCATGAGCAGAGCGCCACTGAAGGTCTTGCCACAGACATCTACCTTGTAGTACTTATCCGGATCCAGACCCTTGAGCTTGATGATGAACTGTCTGTTGAACGGGTCACGCATTGTGACGACGGTGACCATCGCCTCGGACTTATCCTCGGACACGAAGCTCCAGCAGCAACGATAGTCGTTGTCATTGGGGTCCACAAGCCTGTAAAGATTGCCAAAGTGGATGAGGTCGTAGTACTTGTGGTATTCCGCCACCTGTTGTCTGACGATTTCCTTTTCCTCTTCCGTCAGCTTATTTGGGTCGAGCTCGTAGCCGAAGGTGCCCCAGAGAGCCACATTACCCTTGGTCTTGAAGCCGGTACGATTGCAGGCTGACACATGGGCGCCCATGGTGGATGCGGGATAGACATAGGATGTGCCGAACTGAATTGTGAGTCGTTCAATTGGGTCAGTGTTGTCGCTTGTCCAAATCTGAGGGCTGTAATACAGCATTGCCGGGTCGAAGCGTCCGCCGCCACCTGAACAGTTTTCCAGTAAAATGTCTGGATATTTCGTTGTAAGGCGGTTCATCAAGTCGTATGTACCCAGGATAAATCTGTGGAAGAATTCCTGTTTTCTCTCCTTAGGCAGAAGCGCAGAGCCAGCCTCGCTGATGTTACGGTTAAAGTCCCATTTAAGGTAGTCAATTTTATTGGTGGAGAGTACGGCGTCAATCTGATTCCAAATATTATCTCGCACGTCCTCTCTTGACATATCGATGACATACTGATGTCTACCGGGCGAGCAGACACGGTCGTCCACATGTACGCACCAGTCGGGGTGAGCTCTGAACAGGTCGCTGTCGGGTGAAATCATCTCCGGCTCGTACCAGATTCCGAATTTGAGTCCCAGGTCGTTGACTCTTGAAATCAATGGAGCAAGACCGCCCTTGAGCTTGTTTGTGTTGACGAACCAGTCTCCCAGGGAGTTGGAGTCATCGTTCCGTTTACCGAACCAGCCGTCATCCATAACCAGCATTTCAATGCCCAGCTCCTTGGCTCTTTGGGCAAAGGATACCAGCTTTTCGGTGTCGAAGTCGAAGTATGCAGCCTCCCAGCTGTTGATGAGAAGAGGTCTCTTTTCCTTTTTCCACTTGCCACGGATGAGGTTATTGTTGTAGAATTTGTGGAAGGTGCGACTCATACCGCCCATACCATCTGGTGAATACACCATAACCAGCTCGGGAGTGTAGAAACTCTCGTCCTTTTCCAGATGCCAGCTGAAATCCGTGGGATTTATACCCATGAGAAATCTTGTAGCGCCCGCAAAGGAGCATTCGGCAAAGGCGTAGAAATTTCCGCTGTACACCAGGTTGAAGCCGTAGCAGTCGCCCTGTTCTTCACCGGCGTCGTGACGAAGGAAGGCAACGAAATTGTTGTCCCTGTGACCAGTGACTCCACGCTTGGATTCAATGCCCTGAATACCGTGGGCAAGCGGTCTCTTTTCTCTTGTTCTTTCCTTTACATGTCTGCCGTAGAGGGTAATCATATCGAAGTCCATTGTGGGCAGGTCGATACAAGCACTCATTACTCTGTCAATGTCAACTGCATTTTCCGTCGCCTCAACAATTACGGAGCGTGTGATGACATTTTTATTCTCAAAGACAGTGTATCGGAGGGTGACCTTCGCACCGGTGACCTTGTCAAGAGTGTAGATGTCAAGGGTTTCAGCCTCATTTTCTACATCCTCGTAGGTGGATGGCATACCGGGGATTGCAGGCTTACCGGGGTAGATTTTGTGACCAGTGTAACGAATGTCCGTGGTGGTGTCGCCGTTGGAATTTTTTATGGAGAGTGCGGAGATTCGGAAGTCGCCAGCGCCGTTCGTGCCGTATTCCATGGGCGCCGTATCCGTGCTGAAGCCATGCTCTCCGATTACCGGATTCACCGGGCTAAAGGATGCGTTCACGAATCTGGGCAGAAGGTGGAAGAGGTTGCTGTCCGGAATGTATGCGCCGTAGTACATATTCAGAAGGTAGTTTTCCTCGTAGACATTGATGACATAACTGGTGTTTTTGGTGTCAAGCTTGAAAATATTGTTTTCAAATTTAATCATAATCAAATAACCCGTTTCGTAAGTGTCTGTGCGTTGAGTGGTGAGATGTAAATTTTTTGTTTTCCGTCCTCTATGCAGACTATAAAAGATTTGGGCAGGTCGTATAGACTAACATATTCAACCTGCCCGTTCTTTTCCGCATCGGACAAAAATTTTCTTGCGTTTTCCGTCACGGTGACCGCATCCAGGTCGAAAATCCCAACCACGGTACGGTTTTCAATGACGGTATTCTGTCCAATATGCAGATACATTATGCTGTTGTAGTACCTTCCTCGGTGTCCTCAGTAATCAGCTTTGCGGATACAAAGGTGAGGATTTCGGCTCTCTTTTCAAGGGAAACCTCATCGGAAATTGCAAGACTGCCCTCGTATTCTTCAGTCCATTTTCCGGACAGAGTGGTCATCTTTTCGGAGGAGAGAGCGGATACTGCGTCAGAATAGCCAGCGCTTTCGCCAAGCTTGGAGAAGAAGAGTATGCAGTAGCCGTTTGTGCCCAGCTCGATTGTGGTGTAGTCGCCTGTTACACGGCTTTCGTCGTATGCCCAAGTCTCGATTGCTTCAAGGTATGTGCCTCTCTCGATGTCCTCCATAAGACCGTCATTTGCCTGGGTGGTGGAGTCGCAGGAGTATTCCTGTACAAGCTCGATGAAGCTCTCCTCAGACTTATCGCCTGCCTCAAATTCAGCGACAACGGCATCGCATTCAGCCTTCAAATCATCAAGTGACTTCTCGCCAGCCTCGTCATAGAACGGGATTACACGGATTGAGGGAAGCTTTTCGTTGCTGTAATATGCGGGAGTTGCGATGCAGAATACATAGAAGCCACCGCTTTCGGTCATGTCAACAAGGAGAGTGTCGCCTGCTTTTCTTTCGTCGGAGAACATCCACTCCGCTGTTTCGGAGTTGACATAGGTTTCGATTGTGCTACGCTTCGTTGCGGCGGAATAGCAGCTGTCCTCGAAGTCCTCCTCTGCGATTGCGAAGGTGTCGCCCAATGCAAGCTCCTTGAAGGATTCAAAGTCGGTAACATTTTCCTGAATGTCGGCGATAAGGCTTTCGGCGTCCTCAAGGTCGGATGTTGACATGGAAACCAGATAGACATCGGCAACCTTGTAGTCGTCAATATGCTCCTGGACATAGCTGTCGATTTCGCTTTCGGGAATTGCATTTTCAAGCTGTTCCTGAGCCCATGTTGTGTAGCTGTCGGCGTAGTAGACAAGGTAATAGTACTGGGTGATGATGTTTGCGGCATCCTTTTTGGAGAAGCCCTTGCCAGTCAGGTACTCATAGATGGATACAGATGCAGAGTCTGAACCGTTTACGCAGGATGTGACATAGCTGTTGATGGTTTCGATGACGGAATCATCAAGCTCAAATGCCTCAGTGGCAGATTCGGACTCGTCCCCAGCAAGAGTTACGCCCTCGATTGCGGTGTTGTTGTGTCCAAGATTGTAGATGTAGATGCAACGCTCCATTTCGGAAATGGCGCTGTTCATGAAGTACTCATCATAGGCAATCTGGTTACCGTCGGTGTCGTAGGTTGTCTGTGCCGCAGGACTTACGGACGGATCATAGCCGGTGAATACCTGACCGTAGCCCTCGCCGTAGTAGCTGTCATAGTATTCGTTCATGGCAATAGTTGCGTTGAGCTGGTCGATAGCGCAGATTTCAATAAGCTCCGATGCCACGGCTGTTTCGGTTTCAGTTTCGGTCTCAATGGCTGAGCCGTAGATATGAAGTGGGAAGTCCGCCTTCTTGCTTGCCTTCTTGACGTAATTAACAATCTTCTCTTCCTGTACGTCGTCTGCATGTTGCTCCTTATAGGCGCTGTAAAATGCCGCAGCAAAGATGCCCAGACAAGCCGCTATAATCACAAGCAGGATTGAGATGATGACGGAGAGAGTCTTATTCTTTTTCTTTATCGCCTCTGTATCAACAGAATTTTCATTCTCGCTTTGAGCTGCAGCGGTCTGTTCAACCAGCTTTGCAAAGGTGCTGTCAGCGGTATTTTCCGTTGGAACTGTCACTTCTGTATTGTCATCGGCAGGAATAACTTCCGCAGATTCAGTGTTTTCATTGGAAATAACTTCCGCTGATTCGGTGCTGTTAACGATTTCCTCGCCCTCATTTTCAGGGAGCTTGATGTTGTCGTCCATCGATTTTCCTCCAAGTGTTGTAATTCAATATATAATACCACTTTTTTCTCCATTTGTCAAGAGTACATTCGGGTACAGATGTATTATATATTAAATTTCTGAAAATTTAGTGAAAAACCGGGAAAAAGTCATGCTACGCTTTAGTCTTCCTGCGGAAAGTCTTGCTAACGCAAAGTCATGCTAACGCAAAGTCTTGCTGTCGCAAAGTCATAAGAAAGGCACTAGGCAGGGCATTTAGGCATTAGTGCTGAGGAAATCGCAAGCGATTTGATTATAGATTGCGTTACGAAAGTCTATCGTGACCGTTCGCACGCCCCCTTGGGGGAGAGGGCCAGGCGAAG
>R06__coassemble_141_pt1 | contig 28000 bp, 25 predicted proteins | sample R06__metabat2_low_PE_028 | metagenome-assembled genome bin R06 | reverse complement strand
GGCGAAGAGCCTGGCGAGGGGGGTTCTTCCTTCACCTTCAGAATAAACTCCCGTATCCGTACGCACGCCCCCTGAAAGGGGGAGAGGGCCGCCAGGGATTGAGGCGGCGAGGGGGTCTAAAAAATAGGAAATAGGAAATGATGCCGAAATTTACTTTTTGTTAAATCGAGCTTTATTCGTCGCAGGAAATATAAGGCATTAGGCATTAGTGTTAAGAAAATCGCAAACGATTTGTGATTATAACGTACGCTACGGAGCTTGCCGACCCCCTCGCCATTCTACGAATGGCCCTCTCCCCCAAGGGGCGTGCGATACGCTGGGAAACCTCTACCAATTCCCGGTACCCGCCTATTGCCTAATGTCCTGCCTTTTGAAATCTCAGCTCAATTTTCATTCCGTCAGTGGCACATTCGGTATTTGGAAATTCATCCATCACCTCGGTTAGACATTCCTCTGCATCCTTTATTCTTTGGGAAAAGTGGGTCAGCAGAAGTCTTTTTGCGTTGCCGTTTTTTGCTGTACGGCAGGCATCCCGGAAGGTCATATGACCATATTCCCGGGCAAGCTCTTTGTCATCGTCTTCGCCGTAGGTTGCCTCGCACACGAACAAATCTGCCTCCGACACAGCCTCGGTAAGGTTGTCGCATTCCGCAGTATCCCCGGAAACCACAATTTTCAGACCGTTTCTTCTTTCGCCAGTCACATCGGCGGATTTATATATCCTATCGCCGTCGATAACATCCATTCCCTTTTGAAGCTCGCCCCAGAATTTCACTGGTATACCCAGTTCCTTTGCTTTATTTGGCAGAAATTCGGGATTGCGGTCAAGGGTGAATACATATCCCTGGGAAATGACCTTGTGGTTTGTGGCAAAGGTCTGTATTTTTATTTCGCCACAAGTTAACATACCATCGGTAAATTCACGCAAAATCACCGGGTAGGCGGTCTTTCCTGTGAGTGCCATTATTGGCGCAAGCTCTTTTTCTATTCCGTTGGGTCCGACGATTAACAGCTCCTCAGTCCTGCCCATAACGGACATGGTCTGCATAAGTCCGGGCAAACCGAAAATATGATCGCCGTGGAAATGTGTCAGGGCAATCATTTCAGTTTTCATAAGGCTAACACCTGCTCTTCGTGCCGCAGTTTGGGTACCTTCGCCACAGTCCACCAGAATTGAATGACCGTTGGATGAAATCAGCATGGAGGTAAGCGACCTTTCGGGGGTGGGCAAGAGCGCAGAAGTGCCCAGCATAGTCAAATTTATCATGCGATGAATGTTTTTACAAGGTTGAAATTTTCGTCCAGAAGGAGTAAATCCGCATCATAGCCCAGGGCAATTTTTCCCTTGGAGTCGCCAAATCCCACGACCTTTGCCGGAGTGGCGGAGCACATTTTACTGCAATCCCAAATCGGAATGCCGATTGACAGGAGATTTTTGAATATTTCGCCCATGGTTGTGACTGATCCAGCAAGACAGGACATATCTCCAAGACACATTACGCCCTTGTGAATGACCGCCGACTGACCATTTTTTTGCATAAAGCGAGTGCCTTCGGGCAAATTCATGGCAGAGTAGTCAAGTCCGTCGGATATTGCAACCGCTTTGTCTGCGCCTTTGCATTTGTAAATTATCTTTACAATTCCCTCTGGAATATGCCTTAAATCGCCGATGAATTGGGTGGTACAGTCACAGGTGAGTCCAGCCTCTGCAACGCCAGCCACACGGAAAATACCCTCTTTGTGAAGTGAAGTACAGCCGTTGTAGATGTGGGTGACATCGGAATATCCGTGACAAAAAGCCTCGCAGGCGGTTTCGTAGTCAGCGTCACTGTGGGCAACCGATGCGGTAATTCCCAGGCTAGCAAGTTTTTCGCCAAGAGCAAATCCACCATCAATTTCGGGAGCGACTCCCATAATTCGGATGCAGTCACAGGCAGAGAGAAGACAGTCCGGATTATCCTTTGATGGAACCAGTATGTCCTTTTCACTCTGTGCACCTTTTTTTGATACTGAAATATATGGACCTTCCAGATGAACTCCCAAAATATGGGCGTCACAGGGAAGTGAACGAGCCTTTTCTATGGATTTGCAGGCGGTAATCAGAGCATCGACAGGTGAGGTGAGAGTCGTGGGAACTATGGATGTTGTGCCGAATTTTGCGTGGGCATTTGCCATGGCGACAATGTCGGAGGGCTTATCGCTCATTGCCGAATAACCGCCACCACCGTGAACATGAATGTCAACAAAGCCTGCCATCAGGTATTTTCCATCGGCGTCATAGATTTCGTCGTTAGACAAACTCTCACTGATTTGTATGATTTTGCCCTTTTTAATTTGAACATCTCCCGATTTTATGCAATCAGGAAGAACGATTTTTGCGTTTTTGATTATCATAACAGTAAATTTCGGAGCTCGGAAACATCCTCGGCGATAAATTCACTATCGCAGGCTTTGAGTTCCTCTAATGAGCCGAAGCCGTATGCCACACCGATTGTGTGAACTCCCAGAGCCTTTCCGGCGTCGATGTCGAAATGCCGGTCGCCAATCATGACGATTTCGTCCTTTGGTATGTCGCCTGCCATAGCGATGGCGTCCAGCAAAATTCCCGTTTTGTCCGGATCTGTATTGGTGAAGGTGTTGCCCTTGACGATGTCGAAGCCCTCAGAAATACCCTGTTCCACCACGATTTTTTTGACGAAGTCCTCCGGTTTTGCGGAGGCTACGGCGGTAATCACTCCAGCATTACGAAGCTCCCGAAGTAGCTCCGGGATACCATCATAAACATGGCAACGCTTATGACCTTCCGGACCGTAAAATTCACGATACGCCGACACAAGACCCGTTGCAACATCATCGGAAACTCCGTAAAAATCACGGAATGACTCGAAAAGCGGCGGACCTATGAATGCCCGCAGCCTCTCTCTGTCCGTCTCTTGGATGCCGAACTTATGAAGAGCATACAGCACTGAATCAATAATGCCCTGGGCGGAATCGATTATGGTGCCGTCGAAGTCGAATAAAGCCAGTGAATATTTCATTTTGCTAAAGAAATCACGATGTCGCCATCGGGAACATAGCAGCCGGAGGCAAAATCTCTTGCGGCAAAGATAATTTCATCATCGGTGACGGATACCACAAAGCCGGTGCCAGCCTCGTTGTAAATTCCGTCCTTGCTTGTGATACCGACGGATGGAACATTGACCAGCTTCACATTGCCCTTTTCCTCATAGAGGTACTCGCCAAGAGCCGTGTGAAGGTGACCTGTGACGAAGATTACATTCTCGTACTTGTTCATAATCTCGAAAATCTCGTCGGACTGGTCGCCAACAGAGCCTGCGGAGTCAATGGGACTACCCCAGGTATCCGGAAGGCCGTGTGTGAGTTTCAAGGGCTGATGGTTGATTACGAATACCGGCTTGCCGTTCTGTGCTGATGCAATTTCGCTGTCCAGCCATGCAAGCTGTTCATCGGAGAAATAGCTCTCCTCGAATACGGTCTTGTCGGAACCCATTACGATAAACTTTATGCCGTTAACTTCATAGGAAAAATGCATGCTGTCAACCACGTAATCGTTGCCTGATGCCACATTTACGCCGTTTACAAAGCCGAGGAAACGCTCCTTTGTCTGGGAGTAGATTCGGTTGCGTATGTCGTGATTGCCCTCTGCAATGAGGTATACATCGGCGCTTGTTTTTTCAAGACTCTTAGCCGCCTTCACATACTCGTCCTCAAGTCCGTTTTCCGCAATGTCGCCGGCGATGATGAGAGCATCGAAGGTTATGCCGGAATTCTTCACATCCTCACATGCTGCGTCAAGGTATCTTGCCCGGGAGTACATAAGGTTTGATACCTGTGGATCGCCCCAGAGAACGAAATTTACATAGGAATTTTCCGGAAGCGTAATTGGGTCATCCGTTGAGGGCGCAGGAATTACGCCGATTCCAAGGGTTGTAAAAAGTGAAAGTAGAAAAGAAAAGATTTTGTAGAATACTGTGATTTTCATAGATTAACTCCATTTATATTATTATGTACAGTATAACATATTTTCAGAATAAAGTCAATAAAAAAATACTTGCAAATAGGGAAGAATAGATGTATAATATTGATGGTGATTTTATGGTTAATATTGGCAACAGCTGGGACGAAATCCTCCGTGACGAGTGGGACAAGCCCTATTATAAACAGCTCCGTGCATTTCTTAAGGATGAATATTCGAAATATGAAATTTATCCGGATATGCACGATATATTCAATGCATTGAAGCTTACACCATACGAAAATGTTCGTGGAGTGATTATCGGACAGGACCCGTATCACGAGCCGGGTCAGGCTCACGGACTCTGCTTTTCTGTCCGTCCCGGGACACCTATTCCGCCGTCACTTCAAAATATCTACAAGGAAATTCACGATGATTTGGGACTTCCGATACCCTCAAGTGGTGATTTGACAAAGTGGGCTGAAAGTGGTGTACTTTTGCTTAACAATGTCCTCACCGTACGCCGTGGTCAGGCAAACAGCCATCAAAATAAGGGCTGGGAGCTTTTCACCGACAGGGTAATTTCTGAGCTAAACAAAAAAGATACTCCTGTTGTGTTCCTTCTCTGGGGCGCAAATGCCCGAAATAAGTGCAACATCATCACTAATCCCATTCACCGCAAGCTCGTGACCGTGCATCCAAGTCCATTGTCTGCGTACAGAGGCTTTTTCGGATGCCGTCACTTCTCCGAATGTAACAAAATTTTGACCGAAGCTGGCATTCCTCCCATTGATTGGAGCGTATAAGACATTCTGCATAAACAGATTATACGATATTTATTCAGCGTAAAATCAACATTTTGCAATATTTATGTGTTAATGTGAATTTTTTATAAAATTTCGCAAAAAGGTATAGACAAAAGGAATTTTTTGTGTTATAATTAAGTCACAAAAGGCGGAAACGCCATTAAAGGAGGAAATTATAATGGATCAGTTCATCGGTATCATTCAGGGTATTATTCAGTTCATCAAGGATCTCGTTGCTTACTTCAGAGCAAAGAACGACGGCAATGATGATGTATCCTTCCCGACATTCAGCTTCTAAATATAAATTAGACCGTGATTCGTCACGGCCTTTTCTCTTTATGTTTTTTCTTTTTTTAAAAGCTTCCGAAGGCGCTAGGCATTAGGAGAATAAGGTTCGCACCTACACAAAGTAAATTTCGTCAGCTGAAGCATTACCTTTTACCTTCTATTTCCTAATTGTTTTCCCACAGCTGGCATACTGCCTGATAAATTCTGTCCGACACCTCATCTATTGTGCCGTCGGCGTCGATTCTGATAATCCTTTCGTCCTCTGGCAGATGGTCAAAAATTTCATCAAATCTTGCCTTGATGCCGTCGAGATTTTTTTTGTTCTCAAAAATTTCTATAGCATCCTCACTACGGTTTTTGTGTATTCTTTCAAGACACTTATCGGTGTCCATCTCTAAAAAAATGCAGACATCGGGAGTTCTTATTCCGGGACAGTCTAAATTAAGTCGCATACACAAATCAATGTCACCGTCAAGACCCTGATAAGCGAAGGTGGAGTAGTAATATCTGTCGCAAATCACAGTTTCGCCCCGGGAAAGTCGCTCTGCTATGCCATTTTCGGAAAGATTGTGAATAACTCTGTCCGCAGAAAACAGCACGGTCATTTCCAGTGTATCACTTTTTACATCACCGCCCAGAATTTTCCGTAGAAGCCTGCCTGCATCGGAGTCAGTGGGCTCTCTCGTGACGAAGACCTCCTTGCCCTCGTCACGAAGCCTTTTTGCAAGAATTTCGGTCTGGGTCGTCTTGCCGCAGCCATCCAGACCTTCAATAACAATAAATTTTCCGTTCATTATTTCTGTTTTGAATATTTGAGCTTGTACACAACTCTCATTATAGCGGAGTCCGCAAGACCGATGTATCCGCCTTTTTTGCCGAACATCTCATGGGTAGCCTGGGTGTTGAGGTTCTTTTCAAGTACCATTTCTACAGCCTCGGCATCGCTCTTGTCACCAGCAACACAGAGGGCGCCGTTGTCCTTTAACAGGCATGCATTTCTGCCCTTGAGCGCTTTGACTGTCTTTTTGCAACCCTTGACTGTGTAGTTGGGGTCGAAGTCTGCGGTGCGAAGTGAAATTCCCACAAGCTGGGCGAAGTCGTCAAGAAGAGGCTTGAAGCTTCTGCCACTCTTTGACATCTCGGTGATGGTTTCGCTGTCGGAGTGAATGATTGCGTTGACATCCTTTCTCTGCTCGTAGACCGCCTTGTGAAGGTCAGCAGAGGCTGTGTAGTCCTCAAGCTTGCATGGTTCATCCGCTGCCAGGTTAAGAGTAATATCTCTGCCGTTTACACGGGAGGTCATTCTGACAATATCGCCTATTCTTTCAGAGTCGAAATGCTCGAATGTTGGCAGAGTCTTCTTGATTTTCGTACGCTCATTGATGTATTCCGCAACACTTCTGAAGCCTTCACCGGCACTTGCAGTCATATCACGGTATCTTGTCATAATGAACTTCATACAAACGGTTTCAAGCTCGCCTGCAACCTTGAATGCCTCGTCGTAGTCGCTACCAAGACACACGGCTCCGTGATGTTTCATAATCACAGCCTTTGAATCGCAGGAGGCAATGGCGGTACGAACACCATCCATAAGCTTGCCGGTACCGGGCAGACCGTAGGCAGCGACAGGTACGCAGTCACCGATGATTTCCTTTGAGCGACCTGTAATTCCGTTGATGTCATAGCCCAGAGTACTGACGGCAGAGGCGTTTTTCTGATGTGTGTGAATTACAAAATTGCAGTCCGGACGAAGTGTATAGCAAGCCGCATGAACACCCTTTTCGCTGGATGGCTTTACATCACCATCGTATGAGAGGTCTGCGATGTTTACCAGTACGATGTCCGCTGGTGTCAGACTTTCATATGCCTTTCCGCTGGGTGTGATAACGAAGCTGTTTTCATCAATACGACAGCTTACATTACCCCAGGTTCTTGCGATAAGTCCGGATTCCACAAGTCTGAGACCTGCATCAATTACAATCTGTTTTGCTGTATTTATATCCATAACATTATCCTTTCATATTGTGAAGATATATGTAATATCCTCCTCGTTCAGAGGGATGCCTGAAATTACTCCATTGGCAAGCTCAAGTATTCTTACCACGGCTGGCTCATACTGTGTTCTGTTACGAAGACATACTGCCAGGTAGTCGCTTACTGGTATGATATTGTCATAGTCGGTGACATGCTCATTTTCGACACTCTGGTCACAGAACAGGGCAAGTCCCTTTATGGCAAGCATGAAGGTTTTTTGATTGCGGTGCTTTGCCACTGTGAGCATGGCTTCGATGATTTTTTTGTCGGTAGTATTTTTCGGTTTTTCGCCTTTGTCGTGGAAAATCTGACCTATTGCCGCCGCAGCATAGCCACTGTATTCGGTGTCCTTTTCCAGAAGTCCGTAAATCCAGTCTGTATGAATACCCAGCTTTGCGTAGGCTCTGCAAACGGGACCATAGTACTCGCTCATTGTGGCGTTGCGGAATTTCTCGTTGTCCAGAATTGCCAGCTGGCTCTCTTTGCCGAATTTGCTCACCGCCGTGATGAGCGGAATAAGAGGAGCGTCGGCGTTCATCTGAGGCATATTTATCCAGGAGCGAACCTTTGATGATACGATACGCATATATTCACGGACATCCTTTTCGCTCCATGAATTCATGGTGACTCTTGCAATCTGGGTGCAGGTGTTCCAGTCGTAGTATGTTCTCGCCTCGTGAAGCCAGTTAATGATTTTGCTGTACTCCTGCTTGTTGGAGGCTCTCTGTGCTGTGGTTATCGCCTGCTCAATTCTGGCAATGTTGGAGTTTTTCTTATCGACGGAACGATTGTGCTTTGCATCGTCCATATTCCGACAGAGCTGACGGAGTGTGGCTATTTCGTTGGCAACATCCACATCCACGCCGTCCGCAGTCATACGAAGAGGCTTGAAGCTTGTCTTTTGATCGGGAGTAATGGTTGCGAAGGCTCTGGCGCTACCGGCAACCGCCGAAATGGTGATTATCTTTGAGCGTTTGATTTCGTAGTCGATGTTAATCTGGTCAGTCAAACCCTGGTAGAAGGTGAGAATACCCAGAGCCACCGTTCTGTATATCGGCTTTCCGGCATCGTCAAAGTCCTCCTGTTTTATGGGCAACTGGGCATTTTTTGTGCCGGATGCGATATTGAGCCTTGACAGACTTCCCTTGAGCGGAAGATTGTCGCCAGCCTTGGCAAGAGGAAGTACTGCACCGTTTGCAAGTCCTAGATAAATTGATTCGTTGAGAGCAACATTCTTTGTTCGGATGAATCCGGTTTCGTCCTGGATTTCGGGAACATTTTCCGCAGTAGCTGTTTCGGTCTCCTCGACCTTGTTCTTCTCGTGAATTTTCTTGAGAAGTGCCGACTCCTTGTGCTGGTAGTAGTGATAGACGGCAGCGCCCTGTGCCACGGCGGAGTTGGGATTGTTGCAGGAATATACCGGGATGTCGCCGAAGAATGATGTAATTCTGTCACGAACCACGCCGAAGCTGGACATACCGCCACTGAGAATTACCACATCCGGGCGGAACATCTCCGGGGTGTTCATCTGGCTGGTAGCCTTGTTGAGAACATCCAGAACAGGCCAGATGATATTGTCACGGTCAGTGATTTTCGGAGATTTTGCGTAGTCTGCTATGGTCAAATCCTCCGCAAGAAGATCGGCTACTATGTCGGTGTACTCCTCCAGTGTGAAATAATCTGTGTAGGGATAGTTTATCGACAGGTTACCGCCGCATTGAAGTCCGTCCTCCAGGTCGGTATAATTCTCTTCAAAAAGTGCCGTGCTTATGCCGAATTTGAGCTGTTCGGCATAGTTTTTCATTGATTGTGTGATTTCACCTCTGCGACCGGAAATCAGTTTTGCGATTGCCGGACTTTCATTTTTGTACTGATTGAGGCATCTCTCATACATTGCCTCCGCCACAAGATTGTCAAATGCGTCACCTGCAACTCCGGAAAAACGGTTAGTCGCCACATCATCCATATCGATAAGCTTCGGATTTTCCGGGTCTCTTTTTATTCTGTGAATTGTAATGTCTGTTGTGCCGCCGCCGATGTCGTAAATGAGTACATATTTTTCTTCCGACAGGTCAAGAGCAATGTCGCTTCTGCCTGCGTCAATTTCATTTAATACATAATACATTACCGCCTCAGGCTCGGACAAAAGGATGCTGTCGTCAAAATTTCCCTTGTCGTCACGAACCTCAAGACCTGCGGATTCCGCTGCCTGCAAAACAATCTGGCTTTGAATTGGACCGAAATTTGCAGGTACGGTGATTACCGCATCGGTTATATTTTCGTGCCACGCCTTTCCCGCATCCTGTATCATATGTCTTATGATGTGGGAGGCTATTCCCACGGTCGTTTTGAATTCATCTGGTATGGTTGAATCAAGTCCCGGGAAATGTGTTTTATCAAGATGCATTTTTACCGAACGAGCCACTCTGCCCGGGAACGGTATACTCTGCTGTTTTGCGTAGTCGCCTACAATCGGCGTTCCGCATTTGCCGTCACGACCCTGAGGATAGAACACGCAGGATGGCAATAGCTCCTTTGCCTCCGTGATGCTCATTCCCACCCGGCGGTTGATGGGCCTCACCGGGGTATTAATAATCTGATTGTCTGTCATTACGCTCGCCAGTACCGAGTTCGTGGTTCCGAAGTCGATGCCGACACAGCGGTCGGAATGGATTTTTGTTTCCATTGTATTTCTCCTTTCTATATTTAGTCGTCCTTACGGACAGTCTTGCAACGGAACGGTCAGACTTGCCTTCCGCAAAAATTCCCAATACCCTCCTAATGCCTAGTGCCGTACATTCATACTTCCTCCACCTTTGGCAGAGAAATATCCGTTCCGAGGGCATCGCTTTTCCAGCCAGTTGTTAGAATCCTGACCTGTTTTTTTTCGTCGATGTTGTCAAATGGACTTCCCGAATAGACATAATTATCCAAATCCTCTGCGCCGATTGTAATTATATCACCGGTTTTCTGAATAATAGGTGTAATTCCGCTGTCTTTAACAAATTTCAGCAGCTGAGTTACAACTGATGGTAGAATATTTATTTCGATAGGCAGAGTCTTACCACTTGTGCGAAGTGTTTTCAGGGAGTTTTTCAGCGACACCATCATATCCAGCAGATTGTTGTAGGTGTCGGAGTTGAGTTTTGCTATGAACTGTGCCTGGTCGAACTGCCTGTTCTCCTCAATTCCGGAGGTATAGCCATCGGACAAATCCCTGATTTGAAGCTTTGCCCGGCGAAGCTCGCCTTCAAGACGGAGAATTTCCATCTCGTATTCGGTTGTGTCGAAGCTGTCCTCCGCCGGTTCTGTTGACTCGACTGGCGGTACAGCTGTTTCATCTACTTTTTCTGCAAAGGGGCCAAATTTGTGCTTCTTTGCAATTTCTATAAGACAGTCCTGACATTCAAGCTTTGAAAAATTGCCGAGAATTTGGGCAATATCCGTGTCGATTTCCGGCAGAAGTATTCCGCATAGAGAGTAGAATATGAATCTGCTATGAGGTACCAGAACAGTGTCGTTCTTAACCCTGTAAATTGATGAAATTTTCGGCGATACCGTGCCACACATGGCTTTGATAATCACATTCGCCATCATACGAGATTTCTTGAATTTTTCCTCGACCTTTTCATTAGAGGTAAGTTTCAAATCGCGGTAAACGTCCTTGAATTGTGGAGCATTGTAGGTTTCAAAAATTTTGCGATAGGTAAACACGCAATTTTTGATATTCTTTTCCGTTGTAAGGGCTGTTGCGAGGATGACACGGCTTTCCTTTTCGTCAAAATCAGGATTAGGCATTATCCTTTCCTTCTCCTCATAAATCAGGGAAATGACCTCCTGAATGAGAGCTGTCCTTGTCTTGTTGTCGATTTGGAATTTCTGTTGCTGATTACTCATAAATTCACTCCGCCGTCCTCGTCAATGTGTATTTTTCTGCCCTTGCGACAGTAAAACAGTGTTTTGTCGTTGTATTCCTCTGTCTGCATCTGGTTGTGATAGCCACCGGAGAGATGTGTAAGAAATACATATTTTTCGGCATATTTGTCTATAAATTCAAGCTCCTGCTGTCTTGAATCGTGAAGGTAGTAGTCCAGTGATTCGCAGTTTATCATCCATTTTTTCGGAGCAGGTCCGAGATGGAAATAGATGTTGTTTTCAGTGAAATCCGGCTTATCTAAATCTTCGAACACGGTGTTTGCCGGGATTACATTAAATCCGCAGTCCGCAAAGCATTCCGCAAAGGGAGCCAGCCTTTTTGTGACCCGTATAGTGGCATCCGGTGAGAAGATATCCCGTTCTGCGCCCAAAAGAGCAAGAAGCTCCACCGCCTTAATCGGCTGATTCGCAGAGAAGTTCAATATGCCGTCCTTCATAAGAAAGGAGTTATTAAGCCTTGCCATATAGTGCTGTGTGAAGTCATTGTTTTCCTCTCTTAAAAGGCTGTTTGCGCAGTCGATGACAATGTCGCATTTGAGATTTTCCGGCAGCAGGTAGGGATTTGTAATTTCAGATGCCTCGCAGCTGTGGTCACCGGTGTACAGTATTTTATGATTTTCGGTTTCAATGAGGAACATGGAAGCACCGGGAGTATGTCCAGCCTCATAGAGAGTCACCTTGAACTTGCCGAAGTCCTCCGTTTTGAAATATGGAAACGGGAGAATGCTGTTGGCGATAAGTCTTATGGCGTCACATTCAAGAGGGTTGAAATCTTCTAAAATGTAATGCATTACCTCCCAGAAGAGTCGCTTGTTTACTGGCGTGGAGATAATCGGCACATTGCGGAGGTAACCGGGGATGTACTTAAATCCTGCGATATGGTCAAGATGTACATGGGACAGAAATATTGCCTCGATTTTTTTGCCTCTGGGAATTGCTGAAAATACGGGTATGAGAGTGTTGTGGGGCGTTACATTAGCTCCGCAGTCGAAGATAAAAGAGAGTCCGTCCACCTCAAGATAGTAACAGCTGTCACCGGGACTTTCAGCGCCTCCAAGTGGAATAAAGGTTATTCCGTCCATAATATCACCTCGCATATAAACATACATTTTATATTATATCACAAGGCTTTGATTTTGTCAATTAAAATATATTGTTAAAAAATTATTAACAAAATAAATAAGTACTTTACAAAACAAAAAAAATGTTGTATAATACTTCCGTATAATTATGTTATATAAAAGGAGATTTACCCAATGAAGGTTGTTATACTTGCCGGAGGCTTCGGCACAAGAATAAGTGAGGAGAGTCACAGAATACCCAAGCCCATGATTGAAATCGGCGGTATGCCCATACTCTGGCACATTATGAAGCAGTATAGTGCATATGGCTACAATGACTTCGTTATTTGCTGCGGTTATAAACAGCATGTAATCAAGGAGTTCTTTGCGGACTATTTCCTTCATCGCAGTGACATCACCTTCGACTTCACCGACGGCGGAAAAATGATAGTACACAATGAGCATTCCGAGCCCTGGAAGGTCACTCTCGTTGACACTGGACTTAACACTATGACCGGCGGCAGAATCAAGAGAATCAGAGAGTATCTCAACGGCGAGCCTTTCCTTCTCACATACGGCGACGGCGTGTCTGATGTGAACATCGACGAGCTTGTGAAGTTCCACAAGGAAAAGGGCAAAATCGCAACCATTACCGCAATCAAACTCTCCCAGCGTTTCGGCGTTCTCGATATAAACGAGGAGGACGAAATCCGTGAATTCAGAGAGAAAAAGACCATAGATTCAGGCTTCATCAATGGCGGATTTATGGTTATGGAACAGAAGATTTTCGACTACATCGAAGGCGATTCCACCGTGTTTGAGAAGTATCCTCTTGAAACCGTCGCCAAGGAAGGTCAGCTTTCGGCATACCGTCACGAGGGATTCTGGCAGTGCATGGACACACTCCGAGACAAACAGCTCCTGGAAAAGCTCTGGGAAAGTGGCGAGGCTCCGTGGATTATTAAATGAGTATGGATATTTTTGAATTTTACAAGGGTAAAAGAGTGTTCGTAACAGGCCATACCGGTTTCAAGGGCTCATGGCTTTCGAGAATACTCACCATGGCAGGCGCAGATGTTACGGGATATTCCCTCGAACCGCCCACAAATCCCTCTATGTTCGATATACTTTCCCTGGGGAGCGAGATGAAATCCGTCATCGGCGACATCCGTGATTTTGAATCACTTAAAAGGGCATTCGACGAGGCAAAGCCGGAAATAGTCCTGCATCTTGCGGCTCAGCCTATTGTATTGACCAGCTACGAAAAGCCAGCATATACCTATGAAACAAATGTAATGGGTACGGTTAATATCCTGGAATGTGTAAGACTGTCCGACACCGTGAAATCCTTCCTGAATGTCACCACGGACAAGGTTTATAAAAACAACGAATGGTGCTGGGGTTTCCGTGAAAACGAGCCTCTTGACGGCTTTGATCCCTATTCTAATTCCAAGTCCTGCAGCGAGCTTGTGACTCACAGCTACAAGTCATCATTCTTTGCAGACGGCAGAGTTGCGATTTCCACTGCAAGAGCCGGTAATGTCATCGGTGGCGGAGATTTTGCGGACAACAGAATTATCCCAGATTGCGTCAGAGCGGCGGTGGATAAAAAGCCCGTCATAGTGAGAAATCCCAATTCCACAAGACCATTTCAGCATGTTCTTGAACCGTTGTATGCCTATCTTATGATTGCGGCTAAGCAGTACGAGGACGGAAAATATTCAGGCTACTATAATGTAGGTCCCAATGAGTCGGATTGCCTTACTACTGGCAGACTCGCCACCATATTCTGCGAAAACTGGGGCGACGGTCAAACCTGGGACGCTGTTCATAAGGACGGACCTCACGAGGCGAATTTCCTAAAACTTGATTGTAGTTTGCTTAAATCTACATTCGGCTGGTCACCGGTATGGAGTGCCGAAACCGCTGTCAAACGCACTGTAGAATGGACAAAGACCTGGGCAGACGGCGGAGATGTATCCGCAAAAACAAACGAGCAAATCCGGGAATTTTTCGGTGTTCGCTGATGCGATAAGTTTTGCTGACGTAAAGTCTTGCTATCGCAAAGTCATAAGAAAGGCACTAGGCAGGGCATTAGGCACTAGTGTTAAGGAAATCGCAAGTGATTTGATTGTAGATTGCCCGATGCGAGATAATTTGGTGCAAGCTTTATTCGTCGCAGGAAGTATAAGGCACTGGTGCCTTGCAACGGAACAAATAATCTTTCCGTTCCGAACAAATTCCCAGTACCCAATCTAAACCTTTTATGCAGGAGATTCTCAATACAAATGAAAACAGAAATTGAGGCTCGCAATGAAATTCTTGCCCTTGTTGGTGAATATTGCGACACATACCATAACATACAAAAACCCTTTTCAGAGGGCGACAGAATACCCTATGCATCCAGAGTTTACGACCGTGAGGAAATGGTCAATCTGGTGGACTCAGCATTGGAGTTCTGGCTCACTGCCGGAAGATACACCAATGAGTTTGAGCATTCCTTTGCAAAATATCTGGGAGTAAAATATTGTGCGCTGGTAAATTCCGGTTCAAGCGCAAATCTGCTGGCATTTATGACTCTCACATCGCCTTTGCTGGGCGACAGACAGGTAAAGCCCGGGGATGAAATTATCACCGTTGCCGCAGGTTTTCCCACAACCGTTACTCCCATGATTCAGTACGGTGCAGTTCCGGTGTTCATTGATGTGACCATACCGCAGTATAATATGGATGTAACTCAGCTTGAATTGGCTCTTTCCGATAAGACAAAGGCTGTTATGGCGGCGCATACCCTGGGCAATCCATATGATCTAAAAGCCGTGAAGGAATTCTGCGACAAGCATAATCTCTGGCTCATTGAGGACAACTGCGATGCTCTGGGTTCTACCTATATAATTGATGGCGAAACGAAATTCACCGGTACAATTGGCGATATCGGAACATCCAGCTTCTATCCGCCTCATCATATGACAATGGGTGAAGGTGGCGCCGTTTACACAAACAATTCGCTCCTCAATAAAATTATGCGTTCAATGCGTGACTGGGGTAGAGATTGTATGTGCGCAAGCGGTCAGGATAACCTCTGCGGACATCGTTTTGACGGTCAGTACGGTCAGCTTCCCGCAGGCTATGACCACAAATATGTGTATTCCCACTTTGGGTACAACCTTAAAGCTACGGACCTTCAGGCGGCGGTTGGTTGCGCTCAGATAAAGAAATTTCCGTCCTTCGTGGAGCGTAGAAAATACAACTTCAAACGCCTTCGTGATGCTTTAGAATGTGTTCAGGACAAGCTGATTCTTCCCGAGGCCTGTGAAAATTCCGAGCCATCCTGGTTTGGATTTATGATGACCTGCCGTGAGGGTATTGACCGTAAGAAGGTGGTTCCGTTTATTGAGGCTCACGGAGTTCAGACCCGTATGCTCTTTGCCGGAAACCTCACAAAGCATCCATGTTTCGACCAAATGCGTGCAAGTGGCGAGGGATACAGAATAATAGGCGACCTTGCGGTTACGGACAGAATTATGAACGACACCTTCTGGGTGGGCGTCTATCCCGGAATGACCGACGAAAAAATTGACTATATGGCGAAAATCATTATCGAGGCAGTAAATCAATGATTGATATTGACTCTTTGCGTAAGTTATCGACATTGGAAAAATTAGCCGTGTCAAGTCACGCAAAACAAAGAATGGTGGAGCGTGAAATTTCAGTTGATGATGTTCTTTCGGCAATTAGCAATGGCACCATTATTAAACAATATGAGGATGATAAACCGCTACCAAGTTGCTTAGTTTTGGGCAAGGATTTGTTGTCCCACCCGATACATGTTGTATTGAGTATGGACGATGCATTCATTTATATAATTACTGCGTATCATCCCGATGCTAATATCTGGTCTGGTGATTTTCGTATAAAAAGGAGTTGAGATTATGCTGTGTTCAAATTGTGGTTGCAAAGCTGTACAGAGCTATACAACAGATGTCACCGAGCGTAATGGCAATATCATTATCGTAAAAAATGTTCCGTGTTATAAATGTATCGAATGTAATGAAGTTATGTACACGGGAGATGTTGTTAAAAAATTAGAGGAAATTGTGGCTGCTGCGAGTAGACTTATGACGGAAATTTCCGTAATTGACTATCCAAAAGCAGCTTAAGAGTAAAATTCATTAAAATGATAGATGAAGATTTGCTATATGGCGAAAATCATTATCGAGGCAGTAAAACAATAATTAAATGGTGGTAGAAAATGCACGAGTTTATGCCATTGAATGACGGAACTGAAATTACACATTCAGATGTACAGAACGATAATTCCGTTTTGGTTCATTTTGAAAAGCCGGATGTGTATAAAGGCTTCCGATATATGACAATCAGCCTACCGTCTTATGAAATTTGTGAGAATGAATGTTTCTCTGCCTCATCTGTTAGATATCTTGTGGATTATGTCAGGCCGTTGGCACATGTAATTATTGAATGTGCTATGCAGGGAGGAGCATTTTAATGCCACAGGTATTCAGAATCGGTGGATATATCGTTTATTTTGGGATTATGGATTACAAGCTCAGGATTTTCACTCTTATGTAATAACAATTGTTCATTCTACTGTTAGGAATTTAGTTATGAAAATAAAAGTATCAAATTATATTGCGCAGTTTCTTGTGGATAATGGGATTGACACCTGCTTCACGCTTACTGGTGGCGGAGCGATGCATCTCAATGACGGTCTTGGTCATCAGCCAGGGCTTCACTGCGTATACAATCATCACGAGCAGGCATGCGCCATTGCGGCGGAGAGCTATGCCAGAATTAACAACAAAATCGCAGCGGTCTGCGTCACAACAGGTCCCGGTGGCACGAATGCTATAACCGGAGTTGTAGGCGGATGGCTGGATTCCATACCTATGCTCATTCTCTCCGGTCAGGTCAAGTACACTACCACCGCAAAATATATGCGTGAGCTCACCGGTTACGAGGTTCGGGCAATGGGTGACCAGGAGTTTGAGATTTGCAAGGCTGTGTCCTGTATGACAAAGTATTGCGAAATGGTTACCGAGCCCAACAAAATCCGCTATTGCCTCGAAAAGGCTCTGAAACTGGCGCAACAGGGAAGACCTGGTCCGTGCTGGTTGGACATTCCGCTGTCCGTCCAGGGCGCTTATGTGGATACGGACGACCTCTATCCTTACGACGGTGAGGGTGATGAAATTCTTCCTGAAAAGCCTGAGGAGAGCGTATACAAGGCGATTTGCGAAGGTATTGCAAAGGCAGAAAGACCTGTGTTTAACGCAGGAGCTGGCATCAGATACGCAAAGGCTTATCCTGAATTTCGAAAGGTCATCGACAAACTCAACATACCTGTTGTGACAGGCTGGAACTCCATTGACCTCATTGAGGACGAGAACGGTCTTTACGGCGGTAGAGCTGGTATTATGGGCGATCGTCCCGGCAATTTCGCAATACAAAACAGTGATTTCCTGCTGTCGGTGGGTTCAAGATTGTCAATCCGCCAGGTGGGATATAATTTTGAAACCTGGGCAAGAGCCGCCTATAAGGTCATTGTGGATGTGGACGAGGCGGAACTTCACAAGCCCACAATAAAGCCGGATATGCCAATTTGTGCCGATGCAAAGGACTTTCTTGCAGGGCTTCTCGAATATGCCGAAAAGCATTATGAGGGCAAGGTATTTGGTGGTGAGGCTTGGATTAAACAGTGCCGTGATTGGAGAGAAAAATATCCCGTTGTACTGCCGAAGCACTACGAAAACGGCGAGTATGCCAATGTTTACGCATTCATAAACCAGCTCTCTGGCAAGCTTAATGAAAATCAGATTACCGTTGTGGGAAATGGTTCTGCCTGTGTTGTAGGCTCACATGCCTACCAAATCAAAAAGGGCAGCCGTTTCATAATAAATTCCGCAATAGCCTCCATGGGATATGACCTGCCAGCGGTTATCGGCGCTCATATGGCGGATAATTCCCAGGACACAATTCTCGTCACCGGCGATGGCTCAATTCAGATGAATTTGCAGGAGCTTCAGACCATCATTTCACGGCGGATGAGAATTAAGATTTTTATGATTAACAATTTCGGCTACCACTCCATAAGACAGACACAGAACAATATGTTCGGTAAGCCTCTTGTTGGTATCGGACCGGAGTCCCATGACCTGTCATTCCCAGATATGAAGAAAATCGCCGAGGCATATGGCTATCCCTATTTTGTAATCAACAAAAATGATGAAATCGACGGCGTGATTGATGAGGTTCTTGCCCTCGACGGACCAGTTTTCTGCGAGATTTTCGTGTCTCCTGAACAGCTCTTTGAACCGAAGTCCGCTACAATGCGACTTCCTGACGGCTCATTGTTCTCGCCTCCGCTGGAGGATTTGGGACCATTCCTGCCAAGAGATGAACTGAGAGAGATTATGTATATTCCCATGATTGAGAATTAGATGGAAGTCAGGCTAATACGCTAACGCAAAGTCATGCTAACGCAAAGTCATGCTTCACGCTTACGCTAAGTCATGCTTCGCAAGGTCTATACGGACTTTATAATCAAATCTCCTGCGATTTCCTATTTCCTATCTTCTATCTCCTATCTAATGCGACGAATAGAGGTCGCTTTGACACAAAGTAAACTTCGGCAATATTAACTTATTTGATTTATGAAAATTAGAACAGCAATAGTAACCGGTGCTACGGGAATGATAGCTCGTGCTCTCGTTCGCAGGCTGGTTACTGAAAATATTAAAGTTTATGCCCTCAAGGGGCCGGCGTTCGAGCCGAATGACGACATTTTTTCGAATCCACTTGTCACGCTCATTGATGCGGATATTACGGATATGCCCTCTGCCGCAGAGAAAATTTCCGAAAAATGCGATGCTCTGTTCCATTTTGCCTGGCTTGGTACCTTTGGCGGAAATCGTGATGATGCCTATTTACAGAACGACAACATCCGTTACACCATAGATGCTTGCCAGCTTGCGAAAATGACGGGCTGTAATGTATTTGTGGGCGCTGGAAGTCAGGCGGAATGCGGTCCTGTTTCGGAAAAGCTCACGCCATATACTGTCGCTAATCCACAGACTGGCTACGGTATTGCGAAATTTGCCGCAGGAAAGCTGTCGAGGCTTTACTGCGAGGCAAACGGACTTCGCCATTGCTGGACTCGTATTCTTTCGGTCTACGGCGTGGGAATGAATCCTGCAACCCTTTTGCCATCTGCCATACTTAAAGTGAAAAATGGCGAACATGCTGGCTTCACAAAGGGCGAACAGGTCTGGGATTACCTCAACTGCGACGACTGCGCACTTGCCTTTTTGCGTATTGCCGAAAATGGTAAGGACGGAAAGACCTATCCCATTGGTTCAGGGCAGACTCGTCTGCTTCGTGAATTTATTGAAATTGCCTGCAAAACCGCAAATCCGGACTGTGACATTGCATTTGGCGAGGTGCCATACAATCCGTCACAGGCGATGTATCTCTGCGCCGACATAAGAGAGCTCACCGCCGACACCGGATTCCTGCCGCAAATACCGTTCGAGGACGGCATAAAAAAACTTATTGAGGATATTTGCAAATGAAAAAAATAAGCGTTCTGATTCCTTGCTTCAACGAAGAAGAAAATGTAGTGCCGATTTCTCAGGCGGTCATTGATGAATTTCAAAAGAGCCTGCCGAATTACGACTATGAAATTGTTTTCATTGACAATGATTCGCAGGATAATACTCGTCCGCTTCTTGAAGAGCTTTGCGCTGGAAACAAGAAAATCAAGGCGATTTTCAATGCAAAGAATTTCGGTCAGTTCAACTCTCCGTTCTATGGTCTCACCCAGACCACAGGCGACGCAACTGTGCTTCTCTGCGCCGATTTTCAGGATCCGGTAGAGATGATACCCAAGATGGTTGAACAGTGGGAAAATGGCTACAAAATTGTGTCCTGCATTAAGACGGACAGTCGTGAAAACAGAATTATCCGTCTGATGCGTACGATTTACTACAAGCTTATCAAGGTGATGAGCGATGTGGAACAGATAGAGCATTTCACCGGCTTCGGACTTTACGATGCCTCCTTTATTGAGGTTCTCAGAGGTCTTGACGACCCGAAGCCTTTCCTCAGAGGAATTGTGGCGGAGCTGGGCTTTAAGCGTATCGATATTGAATACACCCAGGCGAAACGCAGAGCAGGAAAGACCCACAACAACTTCTATTCCCTCTATGATGCTGCCATGCTTTCCATCACATCCTACACAAAAATCGGTCTTCGTCTTGCCACCTTTATGGGACTTGGCGTGGGCGGAGTGTCCTGCCTCATCGGTCTGTATTATTTCATCTACAAGCTCATCTACTGGGATAGAGTCACCCTGGGACTTGCTCCCCTGGTGGTTGGTATTTTCTTCATCGGCGCAGTTCAGCTCTTCTTCCTGGGATTTATCGGTGAATATGTTCTGAACATCAATTCACGGGTTATGAGACGGCCACTTGTGGTTGAGGAAAAACGGTTAAATTTTGATGAAAAAGATTAAGCTCAATCCGAAAATTTTCACTGCGGGAGGCGTGGCAGTTCTCCTGCTTGTTCTTGTATACATCACAAAGGGTATATATCCCTTTGGCGATGCCACGGTTGCTACACAGGATATGGTACACGGCTATCTTCCTGTATACTATCACTTGTGGGATTTCCTTCACGGCGAAAAGTCCCTGTTCTTCGACTGGTATACCGGAACAGGCGTGAATATGGCTGGAATTGTCTCTGCAAACGGACTGCTCAGCCCTACAAACCTTATACTTTATCTTTTCCCCAGGGACAGTCTTATGAACTCCTTGTCCTTCCTGCTGATGTTCAGAATTTTTCTCATCGGCTGTTCGGCGCAGTATTTCTTCATAAAACGCTTTCCCGACATCGGATTCTTCTGGCAGACTCTGTTTGCCTCCATGTATGCTCTTTCCGGATTTTGCATATATTATTATTTTCATCTTATATGGCTTGACCTGGTATTCCTGTTTCCGTTTATTGTGCTTTCTGCGGAAAAGCTCTTCCGACAGCAGAAAATTCTTCCGCTTATAATTACCCTGTCTCTTGCCCTGATAATTTCCTTCTATATGGCTGCGATGATTATAATCTGCCTCTTCTTTACAGGCGGACTGTACATCTTCGTCTACAACGACAAAAAAACAAGGCGGTACTCAATAACGAGGCTGGGTATTGCGGTTCTTGTGCCGGCAATGATTTCCATGTTCATAACTCTGCCGGCATATCTTCAGATGTCCTCATCCTCACGGTACAGCACCGGAATTTCAAGCTTCCTTGTGCAGAATATGGGCTTTGAATTCAGCCGTGACAAGGCCATCCTCTTTCTTGGACTTCAGGTAGCCGTATTCTTCATAGCGGCGCTTTGCTCCCAGATAAACAAATTCCGCAAGGATGTTATATTCTGTGGTGGCTGTATTCTTTATATGTTCCTGCCATTTTTCATCGAAGGTGCGGATTTACTCTGGCACTTCGGCTCTTATAAGAGCTTCCCGATGAGATTTGCATTTATGAGCATATTCTTTATCATACTTCCTGGTGCCGTGTATCTCAAAAACAATGGCGACAGCTTCAAAACGGCGACAGGCAAAGGCAAAATTCCTGTATACATTTTGTCGGGAGTTATGTTTGCCGGATTCTGCCTGTATACATATTTTATGACCCAAAATTTGGGTAATGCTCTCATTGGGGATAGCTATGAAGAGACCGCATTTTTCTTAGGACTGGGTTCACTTGCTGTGGGAGTTGCCACCGTGACGGTGTTTATGCGTCTGCCTTCTAAAATGGTGCGAAACTACGCCATTGGAGCGATATGCTTTGTTCAGGTATTTTTCATTGCAGCCTCAAGTATAGACAATCATTCATCTATACGCGGATATAGAATAGAACATACGCCGGATTATGTGGAAAGAACTCTTGAGGTAGAGGATATTATGGACTCCGAAAATATGGATTATGGAGTTCTGGACAGAGTGAAAAACAGCGATATGTCGCTGAACATAAATTACGGTTTTCTTCTTCGCAGGAGCACGGTTAACAACTGGACACATCAAATTCCCGACAGGCTTCAAACAGCTGCGGAGGGTCTTGGATACAGTACCACATACACGCTTCTGCTGGACACAGGCGGTACCGCATTCGGCGAGGCTCTTCTGGGCACAAAATCCGAAATCACTAAGGATGAGGAGGGCTGGAAAATTCAGGACTGCGAATACACCTTGCCCTCTGGTTTTGTGACGGACGGCGACCTTTCTGGGCTTGTTCCCGATGCAACTTGCGCAGGCACAAATATGGTGTTCCAGTATCAGAATAGCATTTACACCCGTTTGGGCGGTGAAGGTGAGCTGTTTGAGATTGTGATGGAAACATCCTCTACCGACGGTGACAAGCTTATATACAATTTTGATTTTGACAAGGAAAGTGAGCTGTACATCGCCTGCGGACGGCTTTGGAATAATTCCGTGGAGATTTATGTCAACGGCGAAATAGTGACCATCGATACCTATATGAATGAGGATTGTACTGTATTCCCATTGGAATACTACAAGGGTGTAATGTCCCTGGGCTCATACAAAGGCAAGGTCACGGTTTGTGTCAAGAAATTGAATGATAATGTGTCGGCGTCGAGAATATCCTTCGGCATAATGAATAATGAAGGACTTTCGGAGCTCTGTGACAAAATAAAATCGGAGAACGATATTGACTACACTTCGGGCAAAAGAAGTCTGACATACTCAATCAAGGACGGCAACGGCGGTACACTCTTCGTGCCTGTAAATTATGATGAAGGTATGACCTGCCTTGTAAACGGCGAGGAAACGGAAATTTCCATGGTACTGGGCTCATTTATGGCGGTAAGCGTTCCTGCGGGAGATTGTACCGTGGAATTTAAATTTACGCCCTCGGGACTTCGTGAAGGTATTATTTTGTCCGTCATGGGAATACTCCTTGCTGTGGCGGTGATACTACTCAACAGAAAAAGAATTTTGGAAAAGCTTCCGCCGGTACTGTGCGGAATTGTGGAAATCGGCTTTATTATCGCCTTTGCCCTATTGTCGGTGGGCGTGTATATAGCCCCGCTTGTGATAAATATTGTGTATCAGTGATTATGAAAGATGTTAAAGTAATTGCAAAAAAGGTTTTGGACGAGCTTACTACGGCAGGTGCCGATATGGCTTTGGTGAGCGTTTCCTCAGGCTATGGCTCTGAGCTGAATGTAGACGGTGGCGAGATAAGTCTTATGAGGACTATCTTCTCCGACAAGGTGTCAATGAAGGCCATTAAGAATATGCGCAAGGGCGTTATTAGCCTTAATTCCTTCGGCGATGACGAAATTCATGAGGCGGTTCGCAACTGTATCGAGGCGGCGGATTCTGGTGTGGAGGATGAGGCTCTGTCCATTTCTCCGCTTACTGAAAATTCGGATTTTGTGGACGGCATTCTGGTGCCGGATATGGATAAGCTCTTTATGCGGATTCGTGAGTATATGGATTCGGTGGAGAAGGAATTCCCGGAAATAATCATCGAACAGCTGATTGTCACATACACTCATTCGCATAGGTGTATGATGAATACAAACGGTGTTTGCTATGGCGACGAGACCGGCTTATATTCCATGTCCTCAATGTTCTCCGCCCACAGAGGCGACATTTCCACAAGTTTCAATTCCGTGGGCTTTGACTTCCTGGATTTGGACAAGCCACTTCTTGATATGTATAATCAGCGTGAATATTACGCGCGGAGTGTTGCCGAGCTTGACGCTGAGCCCTTTGAGGATAAATTCACCGGTAAAATTCTCTGCACACCGGATATGTTCTGTGAATTTGTGGGAACAGCATTGAGTAACTTTATCTCCGACGGTCCGATTATCGAGAAAACCTCTCCATGGAAAGACAAGCTGGGGCAGAAGGTTACAAGCGAAAAGCTTTCCGTCCGTTCTATTCCAAATGACGAGAGAATGATATGCGCCTCCAAGGTTCATGCTGACGGCTACCTCAACGAGGACTGCGACTATATTCGTGACGGTGTGCTTGTAAGCTTCGATTTGTCCGAATATGGCGCTAACAAAACCGGCGGAGAAAGAGCGAAATCCTCATCCGCTTGTTGTGAAATTCCCGGCGGTGACATTCCTCTGGCAGATATGATAAAGAGCATTGACAAGGGCTTGTTCGTTTGCAGATTTTCCGGCGGTGAGGCAAGTTCAAACGGGGATATTTCCGGTGTAGCAAAGAATAGCTTCCTTATCGAAAACGGCAAAATCACTCATGCTGTTACGGAAACTATGATAAGCGGAAATCTTGAGGATATGCTCAACAACATAGTGGCTTTGTCAAAGGAAACGATTTGTGACGGCGGTTCTGTTCTGCCCTATGCAATTATCGATGGTGTGACGGTGTCAGGTAAAAGTGATGGCTGAATTTCTTGAAATAATTATGCTCATCTGTTTTGGACTCTCCTGGCCACTAAACCTTTACAAGGGCATAAAGTCCAAAAGCGCAAAGGGTATTAGTCCGTATTTTTACACGCTCATACTTGTGGGTTACATCGCAGGTATTGTGTCAAAATTTCTCAATGAGTCCTATATGGCGGAGTTTTCTCGCAAGTGGTATGTGCTGATTTTCTACTTCATCAATCTCGTTATGGTGGCTGCAAATCTTGTGGTTTACTTCCGTAACAAAAGGGTGGAGAAGTAGTTTAATGAAAATATTTTCAGTGAAAAACAATTCATTATAAAAACATCTTGACAAAAAGAATTATATTGTGTTATAATGAAAAAAAATTCAGTGAAAATAAATTCATTAAAAAGGTGAAGTATGAAAAAATTCATCGGACGAGAAAAAGAAATTTCTTTAATCGGAGAAATTTTGAAAAAATCCTCTGCCAGCGTGCTTATCTATGGCAAGCGTAAGGTAGGAAAGACAACTCTCATTATGCAGGCGCTCAAATCCTCTGCAGATTCGACGGTGTATTATGAGTGCCTGAAGGCATCGAAAAAGGATAATGTGGATAATTTCGTAAATGAGCTGGTAAAGCTTGGTGTTATTCCGGTATTTTTGTCCTTTACCTCATTTGTTGATGTCTTCGCCTATCTTCATACACTCGGCAGGACGCTGAACATCGTTATAGATGAATATCCCTACCTTAAACACAACGAAAAACCAGAAATAATTGATTCTGAATTTCAAAAAATCATCGACAATTATATCGGAAATATCCGTCTTTTCATATCCGGTTCGCATATTGGAATTATGAAGGATATGCTGGCGGAAAGTAATGCTCTGTATGGCAGATTTTCGTTGATTATTCGTTTGAAGGAGTTGAATTATCTCGAGGCGTCGGAATTTTATCCCGAAAAAAGTGTTTATGAAAAAATTGCTTTTTATTCTGTTTTCGGTGGCTCTCCTTATATAAACGGTTTCATTGATTCGGATAAATCATTAAAACAAAATGTTGTGGACACAATCCTTAACCAGAATTGTCCCGTGTTTAACTATGCAGAGCATCTTCTTGTTTTGGATTTTTCCGGTTCGTCAAATGCGGAAAACATAATGAGCATCATTGCAAACGAAAAGAAAAAGTACGGTGAAATTGAGGCGTCGCTGTATATGAAAAACAACGGCTTGCTTTCAAAACAGCTCACAGCTCTTTTGAATTTAGAGATAGTGAAAAAATCCTATCCGATAAATAAGGTGAATGATAAGAAGAAGCATTACTACGAGCTTTGTGATAATCTACTGCGATTTTACTATTCCTTTGTGTATAAAAATAAGAGTAGTCTTTTAATGCTGGGACCAGAGGCGTTTTATGACGAATATATAGAAAAATCCGTAGTTACATTCATATCTCACCGATTTGAAGAGATGTGCAGAGATTATTTTTCGCTTTGCGTTAAATCAGGGCATCTTCGAGGCATTACCGATATAGGTAGCTATTATTACGACGATAGCGCTACACATTCCAACGGTGAGTTCGATGTTGTCCTTGAAAAACACGGCATATACGATGTGTATGAGGTCAAATATTACAGCGCACCTCTTGGAACTGGAGAAATGTTGTCCGAAGCGAAAAAAATTGACTCAATAAAAGGCCTGAATGTGGGAAATACTGGATTTATATCAGCCTGCGGATTTGAGAATTACATCCCCGATTATGATTTAATATCCGGTGATATGCTCTATGAGTTTAATAAAAATTAAAAAAATTGCAAATTTTCTATTTACAAAGCGGATTTTTTGTGATATAATGGTTGTATATAGGAATATTCTGTCCGAGGTCTGGACGGATATGAAAGGATGCTAATCATGGCAAGTGCAAAAAAAGAAGCCCAAAAGCTCGCAAAGGCGGAAGAAAAACAGGCTAAGATTGAGGCTGCGGCTCTCAAACTTCAGGAAAAGGAAGACAAAAAGGACGCCAAGCGTGCCGCAAAGCAGAAGAAAAAGCTGGACGACACTCAATATAAGCTTGAGCAAAAGAACCGCAAGAAGGCCATCAAGCGTGCCAAGAAGGAAGGCACCTACAAAAAAGAGGACTTCTTTGAGCCGGATAACCGTATTCGCATAGGTGTAATCGGCTGCGGCGGAATTTTCAACGGCTGTCATGTTCCTGCATATCTTCGTGAGGAGCAGAGAGTTAAGGTCGTTGCACTCTGCGACATAATCGGCGACAGAGCTGCCAACGCAAAGAAAAAGTACTTCCGTGAGGCGGATATTTATACGGATTACAAGCAGCTGCTGGAGGATGAGTCCATCGATGCAGTTGATATTTGTACGCCCAATTACCTCCACAGCATCATCGCAGTTGAGGCTCTCAAAAAGGGTAAGAATGTATTCTGTGAGAAGCCGGATGCAATCAATCCCGAAGAGGCTGCAAAGATGTATGCCGCCGCAGAGGAAAGCGGAAAGCTCCTTATGATTATGAGAAACAACCGCTTTAATCCAAATTCTCAGTACCTTAAACAGTACATTGATGAGGGTCATATGGGCGAGATTTATGTTGCCCGTACAGCCTGGATTCGCAGAAGAGGTATTCCCGGTAAAGGTGGCTGGTTCACAACTAAGGAACAGTCCGGTGGCGGTCCGCTCATCGACCTTGGCGTTCATATGATTGACCTTGCAATGTGGTTTATGGACTTCCCGAAGCCTGTTGCCGTCACAGCAATGACATATAACTGTTTCAGCGATACAGAGGTGTCTGACTCCGTAAACTCCAAGTTCGGCGATAAGGTTGCCGGCGGTACCTTCGATGTTGAGGACCTTGCTATCGGTTCAATTCGTTTCGAGAACGGTGCTGTTCTTCAGCTGGAAATTTCCTGGGCATCCAATGTTGAAAAAGAGGATCGCTACGTGGAGCTTCGTGGTACAAAGGCGGGCGCAACCTGGAAGAACGAGCGTGTTATGATTTATGAAGAGGGCAAAAAGGGCAAGCAGATTACCCGCACAGTTCAGAAAAATGTCCTCATTCCACAGCACAGCGAGAACCTCATCAACTTCTTCGATGTCCTTGAGGGCAACGCAGAGCCCTCCTATCAGATTTATCAGGGCGCTATGATGATGAAAATTCTTGATTCTCTCTATGAGTCGGCAGAAAACGACGGTAAGGAAGTTCTGCTGTAATATATGAAAAGTTCAAGGTATGCTGTTTCTCATGAGTTTCTCCGCATTACTAATGCTCAGTGCCTATTTATAAATAGGAAATAGAAAATAGGAAATAGGAAATATTCTGACCGGTAGACTTTCGGAACCAACTCTATAATCAAATCACTTGCCTATATAATATCATATTTGCTTTGATTTGTCAAGTAGTTATCTTAAAAAAATTTCACTTTTTTCTTTGCGATAGCATGACTTTGCGTTAGCATGACTTTG
>R06__coassemble_118_pt1 | contig 30540 bp, 27 predicted proteins | sample R06__metabat2_low_PE_028 | metagenome-assembled genome bin R06 | reverse complement strand
CAGCCTTGCAGGAGGCATTCACAACATTCTCCTGTACCGCTGTACCGGGCGTGTGTTCAAGCTGGTCAATGACCTTCGCCGTCGAGGAAAGCACGGTCTGACATACTTTACAACGCACAACCTCGTTATAACTGCCCGCTGATTTGCAGGTAGCAACTACAACATTATCACGAACCGCTGTACCAGGTGTATGGTCAGTCTTTTCAATGGTCATTGCTGTTCGTGAAATCTCACAGTTACATACGGTGCAGTATACAACCTCCTTATAACTACCTTCCATCTGGCAGGTGGCAGCTACAATATTTTCCTGTACCGCCTCACCGGGCGTATGGTCGGCGTAGGAATCGGCATATTTCTGACGACGAGAAATTTCCACATTGCATCTCGAACAGTACACAACCTCATCGTATGTGCCCACGCTTTTGCAGGTTGACGGCACGATATTCTCCTTGACCGGGTTTGCCCATTTGTGACCTGCCGTACTCAAAGCGGTCTCGGTCACTTTTTCACCGCAATAATAACAGGTGGATGTCTGGGTGCCATCGGCGGTGCAGGTTGCGTTATTGTCGTAATAATATGGACCCCAGTAATGTCCGTCAACACTGCAATCATAGTTTCTGTTGTACTTAACCGGGTCTGTATAGAGAGTGTCGAAGAAATCACCGCTTGTGATCTCACATTTAACTTTCAGAAGACGGAAGTTCTTGCCGGCAGAGGTGACGGTCAGGGTGGAGGAATCCGCACCGCTTATAGAACCGTAATAATCCGTACCTGTAAAGTAGTCAAGATCATACCAGTAATAGCCGTCTTGGGTTGCAATCCAGCGGTAATTGAGTGTTGTACCGCCAGTTGCTGTGACGGAATATGTAAGATTATCGCCAACCTTGTAATAGCGGACGGTATCTCCCGCAGGACTCTGAGCTGTAATCTCAGGCTGTTCGTACACGGGAACAGAATTTTCGGCGAACATATCACGAACATTCTGGGCAATTGTACCCTTGTTGTACACAACAGTTCTGCCAGATTTTACCGTGAGATAAGATATGTCATCTGCCTCGATTACACCTGCGTTGTACACAATTCCACCCAGGTAAAGAGTGGTAGTCGGAGACACTGTGCCGTAGTTGTAGAGCTGTGATGTGGCAGATGTTGAACCCGTAAATTTTGCGCCACTGATTGTGCCGTAATTCGTCACGACAGAGGTGGAGCAGAACTGACAGAGATAATTATTCGCCGAGCCACTCTCATATGGCTCATGGCAAACAACTGCGCCTTCATCGATTGTAACCGGACCATAGGTTGAAAATTGCGCAAGTATACCATTTTGAACCTCTGTTGAGATATCCACCGGTATAGGATTAGAGCTATAAATATAAATTTTTGGAATTACTTCTGTACCAGTGTTATAGAACACTTTAACTAATTTTTGGGCAGCATAGTAATGAGCACCAGGATAAACAATGTCGCTGGTTAAGTCAGATGTGGGAGAAAAACTCGGAACCCAACACTGATAATACTCTGTCTCGGCAAAGACAAAGGGCGACAATATGGAAATAAAAATGAGTATAGATAAAATTACAGCAAGATGTTTTTTCATATTATGTCCTCAAAGGTATTTAGCGATGAGCTCATCATGTGTAAGCGGAGATAAATCCGCTGGCGTTATATCAAGCACGGTCTTACAACCATATGAACCTCTGTCATAATTCCGTTTAACTGCCCTTGCGAATGCCACAAGCACAGAGCTGGTAAATTCCGGATTGGAGTCCAACTTCAAGGAATATTCCATAACAGAATTATTTCCGTTATCCGTTCCTGTTTTACCGGAGCAAATCACGGTACCGCCATGCGGAAGTCCGGAGTGGTCTCGCTTCATCTCCTCCTGGGTGATGAAATGAACCCTGGTATCGTAGTCCACAAAATAATCCGGCATGGTCTTGATTGCCTTTTCGATGTATTCCCTGTCCGCATTTTCCGCCGCCACAACGAAGCATTCACGAGTGTGTTTTTCTCTTGTGGTGAAGTCCGGATTTTCGCCATTACGGACTCTTGCCAGGGCACTGTCCACAGGAATTGTATACTGCCTGGCATCCAGAACGCCCTCAATGCGTCTTACTGCGTCGGAATGCCCTTGACTTACACCTTTACCCCAGAATGTATATGCTGTCGATTCCGGCAGAATGGCAGTTCCGTAGGCTCTTGCAAGAGAGAACATACCCGGATCCCAGCCACAGGATATAAGCGCCGTATGACCGCCCTCCAACGCAGATTTATTCACATTTTCAAAATGCGTCGGTATATTGTGATGATTGTCAAAGGAGTCCACCACATTGAAATTGCGAGCAAGCTCCGGTGTCATTTCAGGGAGATCCGTAGCCGAGCCTCCACATATAATCAGAACATCGATTTCGTCCTTATGGAGAAGAATATCATCGCTGGGAAATACTGGAGAGCCGTAGGTTATCACCGTTTCGGGCTCTCTTCTGGTGAACACACCGAAGACAGACATACCCGCTTTTTTTGCGGCAAGCTCTGTGCCTTTGCCCAGGTTTCCGTAGCCGTATATTGCAATATTCATTATACCACCTCATTTTTTGTATCGCATATTATAACATAATTTTTAATTAAAGTCAATATTTACTCAAAAAATATATTGAAAAAAAATAATTTTTGATGTATAATAGAAAAAAAATTAGGGAGAAAACTATGATATACAAAAAATTCCAGGACCTGCAGCTCTCATCTCTGGGCATGGGCTGTATGCGACTTCCGCTCATTGACGGTGAGGACAGTAAAATTGATGTTGAGAAAACAGAGGAAATGATTCGCTACGCCATGGAAAATGGAGTAAACTACTACGACACCGCATGGCCCTATCACGGCGGAAATTCCGAAACAGTAATGGGTGAAATTCTTTCAAAATACCCAAGAGACAGCTTCTATCTTGCTACAAAATTCCCTGGCTTTGACCTGTCCAATATGGGCAAGGTAAAGGAAATTTTCCCGAAACAGCTGGAAAAGCTTAAAACTGATTACTTCGATTTTTATCTCTTCCACAACGTCTGCGAAAAGAACGTGGATTTGTATCTCGATTCCCAATACGGCGTATATGACTATCTCATAAAGATGAGAGATGAGGGAAAAATCCGTCATCTGGGCTTTTCTGCCCACGGCGATTTAGCCTGTATGAGAAAGTTTTTGGATGCCTACGGAAAGGATATGGAATTCTGCCAGATTCAGCTTAATCGTGTGGACTGGATTTTACAGGACGCCAAGGGCAAAATTGACCTCTTGAACGAGTACAACATTCCCGTTTGGGTTATGGAACCTGTCAGAGGAGGCAAGCTTGCCGAAATTCAGCCGGAGTACAAAAAATTCATTGAAGGAAAGCGTGACATTCCCGATGTGGAGTGGAATTTCCGCTTTTTACAGAGCATTCCTGAGGTCATCGTAACACTTTCCGGTATGAGTAATTTCGACCAGCTCAAACAGAACATCGAAATTTTCAACACCGATGCTCCGCTCAATGCCGATGAGTTTGAGTCGTTGATGAAAATCACCAAATCGGAACTGGGTAAAAATACTCTGCCCTGTACTGCCTGTCGTTACTGCACGAGTCATTGTCCAATGGAGCTTGACATTCCGGAACTGATTTCCAGATACAACGAGGATGTAATTTCCGGTGGCGGATTTATGGCGAGGATGTATATGGAATCCATTCCAGAAAATCGCCGTCCGTCAGCCTGTATCGGTTGTAAATCCTGCGAGGCGGTATGTCCTCAGGGTATTGCAATTTCTGAAATGATGTCCGACTTCACAGAAAGGCTTAAATGAAATTTGATATAACCGGAATGTCCTGTTCTGCCTGCGCAGTCAGAGTGGAAAAGGCAGTGCGTGGCGTTGAGGGCGTAGAGGAATGCAATGTTTCTCTGCCTCTCAATACTCTCACCGTCAGCGGAAAAGCCTCCGAAGGCGACATAATTTCTGCCGTGGAAAAGGCAGGATACGGCTGTAATCCAAAAGGGAAAAAGGTCAATACAAAAGAAAAGCCGGAAAAAAGCGATGCATTAACCCGGCTTGTTTTGGGTGTAATTTTCCTCCTGCCTCTTATGTACCTTGGTATGCTCCATATGGCAGGTCTGCCGATTCCAGAATTTTTGGAGAGCTATCCGGTGTCCAACGGAATAATTCAGCTTATATTATCGGGAATTATCCTTGTAATCAATCGGAGATTTTTCATCGGTGGAGTCAAGGGTATAATAAATCGCAGTCCAAATATGGACACCCTTGTATCTATGGGCAGCGGAATTTCATTTTCATACAGCCTAATAGAGCTTGTAAGAATGCCTTCCCTGTCAACGGATACACAGACGCAAACACTTCACGGGCTTTGCTTTGAATCGGCGGCGATGATACTCGTCTTTGTGTCGATTGGCAAGCTCCTTGAGGAAAAGGCAAAAAAACGCACAGCTTCCAGCCTTGTAAGCCTCATCAATATGACGCCGAAAACCGCAAGACTACATACCGATGATGGCGATAAAATTGTATCAGCAGACACCATCAAACGGGATGACCTGTTCGCAATTCTCACTGGCGACAGAATACCCTGTGACGGCATTTTAACCCAGGGTGGTATCAGCACGGACGAATCTGCACTCACCGGAGAGAGTATTCCAATTGGCAAAATTTCTGGTGATAAAGTCTATGCCGGCACACTTGTCACCGACGGTTATGCAGTATGCAGAGCCACAGAAACGGAGAATACAAGCTTTGCCAAAGTCGTAGCTCTCGCCGAAAATGCAGCCTCCACGAAGGCGCCGGTACAAAGGCTGGCAGACAAAATCGCATCGGTATTTGTACCCACGGTCTTGGTCATTGCTGTGATAACATTTGTGATACATATGCTTTTGGGACACGGATTGACTATGTCCTTGTCCCACGGAATTGCCGTACTTGTAATAAGCTGTCCCTGTTCTCTCGGACTTGCCACACCGGCGGCTGTTACTGTAGCCTCCGGACTTGCAGCGAAGCACGGAATTTTCTTCAAGGATGCCGGAACAATAGAAAATATTTCAAAATGTGATGTTTTACTCACAGATAAAACTGGAACTCTCACAATTGGCTCTCCCAGGGTGGACGGTATTGTATCGGAAATTCCGGAGGATGAGCTTCTGGGACTTGCATCCGCCGTTGAACAATACAGTGTTCATCCGCTGGCAAAGGCTGTGGTACAAAAATACGGAAAACCATTCGAAAAATGTGATGACTTCAAGAACTACCCGGGCGCTGGAGTTTCCGGAGTGGTAAAGGGCGACAAAATTTTTGCCGGGAATTTCCGTTTTATATCCAAAATCTGTAACATTCCTGAAAAATACAAGGAGGAAAATTTCGGCACCTGCGTTTATATCAGCAAAGGCGATGTTTTTCTCGGACTCATAAGCTTTTCGGATACTCTGCGTGAGAACGCCTCTACCGTTGTAAAAACTCTTGACGATATAGGTATTCAAACCGTAATGCTGACTGGCGACAATAAAAAAGCCGCCGAAAAAACGGCAGCAAATTGCGGTATCGGAAGTGTTAGGTCAGGTCTTTCACCAAAGGACAAGCTGGCGATTATCGATGAATACAAAACTGCAGGAAAAAGGACCATAATGGCAGGCGACGGAATAAACGACACTCCTGCCCTATGCGCTGCCGATGTGGGTATTGCTATGTCCGACGGCACGGATATTGCCTCAGAAAGTGCGGATGTGACGGTGCATGGCTTCCAGGATATTGCTGCCGCTGTGATACTGGGCAAGGCGACTATGCGGATTATCCGTGAAAATCTATTCTGGGCGCTGGGCTACAATATTATCGGCATTCCGCTTGCCGCAGGTGTATTTTCACCCTTTGGCATAAATATTACGCCCTGGTTCGGCGCACTTTGTATGAGCATTTCGAGTATAATTGTTGTATCGAATGCGTTGAGACTTGGCAAAACGAAATTATATAACTCACAAAATAAGGAGAAGAAGAATATGACTGTCGAAATGAAAATCGAAGGTATGATGTGCTGCCACTGCGAAGCAAGAGTAAAAAAGACTCTCGAGGGCATAGACGGTGTGGAATCTGCCATTGTAAGCCACGAAAATAACAACGCCATCATCACACTTAATAAAGACATCGCCTTTGATGTACTTAAAGCTGCCGTCGAAAACGAAGGCTATAAGGTTCTATAAAACAAAAAAGTCATCCGAAGATGACTCATTTGCAATTGATTATTCAGCTACTGTTGTTGCCTCAGTAGTCTTGCTGGAACTATTGATTGCATCAAAGAGACCCATAATGAGGTCGATGATTGTCTTGAGATAATCAATGAAGGTCTGGATGAAGGAATAATCCTTCTCGCCGCCGATACTGCTGAAAAGATCTGACATTTTAGTGCACCTCTTTTATTGTAGAATAGCTTTAAAGCATATTTATTTTAACACACATCCTGAAAAAAATCAAGTACTTTTTTCAAAATTTTCTATATATTTTTATGAAAAGAATTTGAATATTCTGTAAAGTAAAGACAAAAGTCGTCAATTTTGTTTAGTTTGAAAAATATGAATATTGTGAATCAAAAATTTAAGGGAAGACCGGCGGACATTGAAAGCCGTCTAAAAAAGGAACAGCGGGTTTATGAAATGCTGGACTCACTGGGAGTTGAATACGAGAGAAGCGACCACGATGAGGCTATGACCATTGAGGATTGCCACGGAATAGAGGAGCTTCTGGATGTTGCCATTTGCAAAAATCTTTTCCTATGCAACCGTCAAAAGACGGATTTCTACCTTCTCCTAATCGCTGGAGAAAAGAAGTTCAAGACAAGCGTTGTATCAAAAATAATCGGCACGGCAAGACTGTCCTTCGGCGATCACGAAAATATGCTGGAGCTACTGGACATCACCCCCGGAAGTCTTACGGTGTTTGGACTTATGAACGATACACAAAACAGGGTTCGGCTTCTCATTGATGAAAGTGTACTTGCCCACGAGTATTTCGGCGCACATCCCTGCATAAATACCAGCACGCTGAAGGTGAAGACCTCTGACATAACGGACAAGGTCATACCCTTTATGAAACACGAGCCCACAATAATCAACATACCGGAGGATACGGAAAATGCTCAATAAACCAGAGCTTCTTGCTCCTGCGGGAGATATGGAATGTCTTGAAACGGCGATTAAATTTGGTGCGGACGCAGTTTATTGCGGTGGCGATTTTATGCAGCTTCGTGCCTCAAAGGTGGGCTTCACCCGGGAAAATCTTGCCAAGGCTGTAGAATACACCCATTCCCATGGCAAAAAGCTCTATGTGACGGTGAACTGTTTCGCAAAAAATTCTGAGCTGGAACCATTAAAGAATTACGCAAAATTTTTGCGGGACACCGGCGTGGATGCCGCCATTATATCTGACATAGGCGCTCTTTCCGTTATAAAAAATTCGGCTCCCGAGCTTGACGCACACATCAGTACCCAGGCGAATTGTATGAACTACGCCGCCGCAAATGTTTACTACAATATGGGCGCATCAAGGGTTGTACTTGCCAGAGAGATGAGCATACCTGAGATTGCGGAGCTTCGTGCAAATACTCCCAAGGATTTGGAAATCGAGGCTTTTGTACACGGCGCCATGTGTATGTCCTATTCCGGCAGATGTCTGATTAGCTCATATCTCAATAACCGCAGCGGTAACCGGGGCGAATGTACTCAGCCCTGTCGCTGGAATTATTTCCTGATGGAGCAAAAAAGGCCCAACGAATTCTTCGAGGTCATTGAGGATGATGGTGTATCAGCGATTTTGAGTTCCAACGATATGAACTGCATCACCTTCCTTGATAAGCTCCGTGAGGCGGGAGTTATGTCCTACAAAATCGAAGGCAGAATGAAGACGCCCTATTATGTTGCGACGGTGGTAAATGCCTATCGACACGGAATTGACGGCGACTGCGATGTGGAAATTCTCCAAAAGGAGCTGAACGCAATCAGTCATAGACCCTATAACAGCGGATTCTACTTCGGCGAGCTGAAAAAGAATACCTTCAATGACGGACTTTATCATGCAGATGCTAAATTCATCGGTGTTGTGAGGGATTACCATGACGGAATGGCAACGATTGAGCAGCGTAACGCCTTTTCTGTAGGTGAGGAGCTTGAAATACTTTCCACCGCCTCAATCGGGGAAAAATTCACCGTGGAAAAAATAATAAACAGCGAAGGTAATCCCGTGGACAGCGCAATTCTCGTACAGGAGCTTGTGAAAGTTCCAACCGATAAAATTTTGCAGCCCGGGGACATCCTCCGCCGTCAGATTTTGTAATATTACGGTTCGGTAACCGCTGAACTGTCATGCCTATCCTTAAGCTTCATAATCAGCTTTTCCAGTTTTTTGGACGCCGGCAATACTATCATAGCCACCACAAGACTTGATACAACGAATATAAGCAGTCCGATAAGCTGGAGCTTCGTATCATCTGTGTCGTAGAATGCGTTGAGGGCAGGAATTTTGCCCTTGAGAGTGATAATCGTTGCTCTTGTAAATGTGTGACTGAGATACAATGACAAGCTGAGCTTTCCCATATATTCACAGGGTTTTTGTTTGAAGAGCCCTGTGATTTTTGCTCTGCCACTTGTGGAGATGATGATGAACAGGAAGAACAGGAAGATAATCAACGCCTGATAATCGTAATCGTCCATCAAATACATTGTGGCGTAGGCACCGCAGACACTGGCTATGTCAAGTATTGAAAGTAAAAATATCTGAATTTTGCTAAGCTTAGCCTGCTTTAATTTTTCGGAAAAACGATATGCAACAACGCCCAGACAAATCTCCGCAATGGCACGAAGGACATTGTTTGTGCATATTATCATACTTGTACTCGCACCTTTGTTTACATAGCCGTTTGCCATAAACAGGATGCCCAAAATTCCTATACCAAGAATTGGCGAAATTATATATGAGAAAATTTCCTTCTTGTATCTGAAAATCGGATAAAGGATGAACATGGCAATAAGCATTGCAGACAGATACCAATCTGCGCCTATCACGGTATGAAATGGTATACCACTTTCCGCCAGCATAAGAAAATCAAAGATGCTCATCGGGAATTTCAGGCTGAGGAAAAAGCGTGGATTTTTAATTCCAGTTCCAATGAGACAAAGGATAAAACCAATTATAAAAACATAAATGAAACCTTTTATCTTTTTCCAGGTAAATTCCCAGGTTTCACGACCGATGGTCAATGGCGAAAATTCCCTTTTATCCCTGAAAACTGAGACCGCAAAAAAGTATCCGGAAAGCAGGAGGAAAAATTCTACCGCCATGGAGCCATATGGCATAAATACCTTATGTCCGAATATTTTATAAGAATGGAGAACAACAACCTCCAGCGCAGCAATCAGGCGCCAAAACTCGATTTCGTAGTTCCTTTTAGTCATTATTTATCCTCACAATTCTCTTTGCAAAGTGCGATTAAATCGTCGATATTTGCGGTGGCAAGGCACACTACGGTATCGCTTGCGCCGTAATAAATCTTCACCTCGCCGTCATCTTCCAGGATAGCAGCGCATGGAAATACCGCATTTTCACGGAAGCCCTGGTCTGTTTCAATGGGCGTATCCGGAGCTATAAGCGGAATTTTGGAAACACCAAGCACCTTAGAGGGCTCTAGGAGGTCAAGGAGCATAACACCGGCGCAGTAGCGTTTCTGCCATTTTTGTTCCCAGCCGTTCTTGCCTCTTTCACGGTCGATATCCACCGCATGATAGATTATGAGCCAGCCGTCCTTTGTCTTAATCGGAGGTGCGGCAGGTCCAATTTTATCATTGGCATAGGGAATATCCTCAACGCCCAAAATCAGCTCACTTTTGCCCCAGAATTCCAAATCAGGTGACCTGGACATCCAAATATCAAATCGGTCTCTACCTCTGCCATACACAGGCATCGGGCGTTCAAGACGAACGAAATAACCGCCAATTTTTTCGGGAAACAGCACCATATTGCGATTATCTGGAACAGATGATGAGATGACTCTGAAGGATTTGAGGTCATCGCTCAATTCGGCAATACTACCGCAGACGCCGTGCTTTGTATCCTTGGCAAGACAGAGATATAGCTTGCCTTCGATTTCGATGATACGAGGATCGTAATAACGGGAAATTTCCGTTCCTTCAAATTCGTGGGAATCACAAAGTGGCTCAGGGAAAACTCTCCAGCCGTCGATACCGTTGTCGCTCTCCGCAAATCCGATACTGGTTCCGGTGAGTCTTTCGCCTCTTTCATAGCCCTCCTGGTCGGTGCCGTAATCGTTACGGAATATCATCAGATACTTGCCACCGTGCTTGATTACGCCAGCGTTGAACACAAGTGCAGAATCATAGGGCAGGTCGTCCTTGGTGAGAATAGGCTTGTCATATTTTGTAATACAATCAGCCGATTTGAGAATTGGTTCAAGAATAGCCATAGTTAGTCCTCTCAAAAACCGTCGGTAAAGAACGGTGTTATAGGTGTAAACTCAAGGAAAAATTCTGGATTTTCGTTATTTATTTTGACGCCGTTTCTGTATTTAAGCTCGTCAATAGTACATCCCACAAGAAAAATCTTTGACATCGCCGCCGAAGAAAGCTCTATATCGGGAGTGCCGTCAAAGTCAGAAATTTCACAGCCATTTTCGTTGTAGCTTACGAGGAAACAGCCGTCATTTTTTGCAATCGTGTCGTTAATTTTTACGCTGAATTGTCCTTCACCGTGCCAATTTTTTGTGTTAAGGACATTTTTGAAGTCCAGCACACGAATACCGCCCACATTGTAAACCGTCTTTGCAACTGGCTTTTCATCAGAATACATCAGACGAATTGGCGAATCCACAGGAAGCTTTTCAAAATGCACTGTGTTGAGATTTGCGTCGAACATACGGATAAATCCCAAAATCTTGCGGAGAGCGGATGGTGAGTCAAACATAATCTCCTTCACGGATAATACCTTTTGGGCACGGTTCACGGAAAATGAGGCGTAGGCATCCTCGCCGTTTACCATATAGGTATAGTCGGAGGTTCTGAATGGCTTTGAATTGAAGTAAACGCCGTCCTCACGCTCAAAGCAGAGGTGGGATTTTTCCCCAATGCGATTGTGCATCGCCACTACATCGCCGATATTTTTGTCATCAACGAGAGTAACATCCGTGAATCGCTCAACTTCACCGAAATTGGAAAAGGGCACATCCGCCGATATGCAGTCACCGGCGACCTCATAGCCGAATTTTCGATAATAGCTCTCCGAAAAGGGATAGAGAATGCTTATATCAAAATCGTAATCCGGATTGTTGAACACATAGTTCATTATTTCACGAATACAGCCAGCTCGCCTGTACTGCGCCTTGGTTGCCACACCACCAACGCAGGCGGTTTTGAGCCGTTTCCCGCAAAAATAATTATATTTAGTACGAAGCTCAATCTGCGCCATGAGAGTTTCGTTGTCGTCATCAAATGCTGCCAGAACGGTATACAAGGGCATACACAGGTCATCGCTGGTAATTCCGCCACCGAATGCCTGAACAGCACACTCCGCAGACTGCATTAAATCCCCGTTTTTAAGTGGTCTGATTATCATTTAAGTACCTCTTGCAACTTCTTAATCCAAAGTGCATAGGCGGCGAAATATTCTCTGGCATAGCGTTTTGCCGCCTCACCGGGAGTAGGCGCTGTGACCTTTTTTGTATTGCCAAATCCACAGTCCTTCCCAATGAGAGAGGCTCTAAAAATGTGATATGAGCTGGAAAGAAAGCCCAGATTAAGCTCTTTTACACTCTTCCCTGTCCTGTCCTCGAGAATTTTTTTGGCGAAGAGGAAATTTTCGATGGTGGTGGTGGATTTGTCCTCAAGAATAATTCTATCCGCCTCAACGCCGTTTGCCATAAGATAATCGGCTATAACCTGTGCCTCGCTCTTTTTTTGAAGTTCACGGAAGCATCCGCCACAGGGTATTGCAATTGTATTTTTGTGGCCATTTAGGTAGACCGCAGCAGTTTTCATTCGTTCAAGTAGCTGTGGTGACGGAGTATCTGCTCCGTAAATATCGCCACCAAGAATGAGAAGATATTCGCAATCGTCCCAATACTGCTTTTTTGCTTCGGAAATCACAAGGTTCTCAAAGCTAACGAAGGTTCCTGCCATAACAGCCGTCGTGACACCAGATACATTCAAAATACCTTTGGCAAGCCTGTTCATTTCTTTTCCTCTCTTTCACGAATAGCAAATCTCACGGGCGTACCCTCAAGTCCGAATACCTCACGGATTTGATTTTCCAGATACCTTTGATAACTGTAATGGAAAAGCTCTGCGCTATTGACGAAGCAGACGAATGTTGGCGGTCTTGTGGATGCCTGAGTGATGTAGTAAATTTTAAGGCGTCTGCCCTTGTCTGTAGGTGGCTGAACTCTTGCCTCGGCAGCGGCGAGGATGTCGTTAAGCTTGCCGGTGGTTATACGCATGGCATTTTGTGTATCCACATACTTTATCAGCTCGAAAAGTCTGTCAAGACGCTGACCGGTTTTTGCGGAAATAAAGATAATCGGAGCATAGGACATAAAGCTGAAATCGTTCATCAGCTTTTTTCTGTAGGTGTCCATACTCTTGCCGTCCTTTTCGTAGGCATCCCATTTATTGACGGCGATAATACATGCCTTGCCCTGTTCGTGAGCGATGCCGGCGACCTTGGAATCCTGCTCAGTAAAGCCCACAACTGCGTCAATCATAATAACGCATACTCTTGCTCTCTCCACGGCGGATATTGCACGAAGCACGCTGTACTTCTCAATGGCATCATCCACACGTGATTTACGGCGAAGTCCTGCGGTGTCGATTAGGTTGAACTTCGAACCATTCACGCTAACAAGGGTATCGGTGGAATCCCTGGTTGTGCCGGCAATATCGGAAACTATCATCCGGTTTTCACCGCATACGGCGTTGACAAGAGAGGATTTACCCACATTTGGCTTGCCGATTATCGCAACATCGATGACATCGTCATCTACAGCCTCATCATCTGTATCCTCATCGAAATATTTACACACCTCGTCCAGCAGGTCGCCTGTACCGTGACCATGAACCGATGATACGCCTATCGGGTCCCCAAGTCCAAGATTGTAAAATTCATAGAACTCCGCCGGCGGCTCACCGACAGTGTCGCATTTGTTCACGCAAAGTACAATGGGCTTACGGCTTTTGAGGAGCATCTGAGATACATCCATATCGCTTGCCACCACGCCGGAACGAAGGTCCGTCACAAATATAATGACATCGGCGGATTCGATTGCGATTTGCGCCTGAACTCGCATCTGCGAGAGAATTACATCGTCCGTTCTGGGCTCAATGCCACCGGTATCGATGAGTAAAAATTTATGGTTAAGCCATTCGCAGTCGCCGTAAATTCTGTCTCTCGTAACTCCGGGAGTGTTATCAACAATCGCAATTCTGCGACCCGTGAGCTTATTGAAAAGAGTCGATTTACCCACATTCGGACGACCGACAATAGCTACTACATGTTTCGACATAATCTACTCCGTTTCATTATGTTGTCCGCTGAATATATTCACAAGATTCTCACCAGAACCATCGGTCACAGTGACGGTAACGCCCAGACGCCTGCCCAAATCAAGGTAATGAATATCGTCCAGGAAAATCGGCTCATCCTTTGTTTTCAGCATGGTTTCACAAATGACAAGCTCACCGGTGATTTTGCCATCAAGCTGGGTGATAATATCCTTTGCGGTAAGAAGTCCAGCTACCGTCACGCTATGTCCGAAGAAATCATTCTGGATTTCGTGAACGGTAATATCCGCATCGGGATTTTTTGCCATAAACAAATCCGCGCATTGTTTCATCAAGGGATACGCCGCCACACCAGTTGCAATGTGTATAGGATGCCCCGGGCAGGATGTATTCCCATTTTGGAGAGCCTGGTTAAATTCATCAAGAAAGCATCTCCACATTCCAACACCGTTTTCCAGCTGAACATAGCCGTCATAGTACTCCGCCTCAGGAACAGGCATTCCGGCATTGAGATAGAGTTCATCGGCGCAATAGGCGATATGAGCACATTCAAAATTGAATTTATCCACAATTTCTATGGTTTGTTTTGCCTCATCGGGAGTAAACAGGCGAAGATGTGGCAAACCTTCACGGAATTTTGTCAAGCCCACCGGAACGACTGCGATACTCTGAACGGATGGATGATATTTATAGAGCTCCCGGAGTGAAAAATCCAGCTCGTCACCATCGTTAATTCCAGGGCATAGCACCAGCTGGGTGTTCATTTTGATATTACCTTCGGCAAAACGGCGAATTATATCAAGACTTTTCCCGGCATTGGGATTTTTCATCATCTCCACACGAAGAGGCGGATTCATTGTATGCACGGAAATATTTATGGGACAAATGTGCATATCAATAATCCGTTGAACCTCCCGTTCACTTATTCCTGTAAGCGTTATGTAATTTCCGAAAAGAAATGACAAACGGGAGTCGTCATCCTTAAAATACAGGCTCTCACGCATTCCAGAGGGCATCTGGTCCACAAAGCAGAACACACATTTATTCTTGCAACACTGCTTTTTATCCATAAGATAGGTCTCAAATTCAAGACCCTTGTTGTCGGAGTTGTGGATTTTTGCGGTTTTTATCTTGTCTTTATGCTGGTATTGAAGCTCTAAAACATCCTCGCTACAGTAGTAGTCATAATCCAGGACATCGAAGATTTCGTTGCCGTTTACGGAAAGCAAAACATCTCCTGCTTTGAGTCCGTGAAGACCGCAGGAGCTGAATTTTTTTACATTTTTAATTATAACAGACATTATTATGCAAATAAGGGCGGACAAAATCCACCCGATATTTGTTAAGACGAGTAATTAGTCCTCTTCTACCTTGACAACCTCACGACCATTGTAATAGCCGCAATTGTCGCAGAGTCTGTGACTTCTTACATATTCGCCACACTTCTTGCACTTAACGATTGTGGGCGGATCCATCTTCCAAACATTGGAACGTCTTTTGTCTCTTCTTGCTGAGGAAACACGTCTTGCAGGTACTGCCATATCTATAACCTCCGAGGTTTTTACCTTAATAATCCGAGAAATCCAGGAGAGCGGACAGCCTGGGATCTACCGGTTTTTTACAATTACATTTGCCGTTGTTGAGATTTGCACCGCATTGAGGACAAAGACCCTTGCAGTCGTCATCGCAGAGGAAGGTAAAGGGCAGGTCGAGGATAATATCCTCACGAACCAGCTCATCCAATTCAAGCTTACCGCCTGGCACCTCAATATATGAATCATCTCTTTCGTCAGACAACTCAAGAATGAGAGGATACTCAATGGGTAAGTCCAAATCCTCGCTGTACTCCTCAGCACATCTGTCACAGACTGCCGTGAGAGTGTAGCTTGCAACCAGCCTCATGGTGACAATGTCGGTCTTGTTTTCGATGACGCCTGTAACATGAACATCCCCGATACGAGGAAACTCATCAGTGTCGGCGGCAGGAATGGTGTAATCAATGTCAAGAGATTTACCCGTGATGTTGAATACGGGAAGAAGATCAATTGTCATTACACTCACCTCTCAAAAACACGCAACGGCTATTATACCACAAACTTTTCGATTTGTCAACAGGATTTTTCGTCAAATTCAGATTTTTTTACAATACCCAAAAACCTCTGCCGGAACATCCTCTTCGTCCATAGAAATTGTAAAGACAAAGTCGGTTTCGCAGTCGGCGGAAAGCTTGCTTATTCTTTTGAGGAAAGCGGCAAGCTCAGAGGGTTCACGGGAACCGATACGAAGAGTAGCGTCGAGAAGAACATCGGTAATGTCGTGATTTCCGGCGCAAAGTCCAGCAAGGAAGGCGTAAAGCTCGTCAAATCCGGCGATACCGAATTCATCGGCGGTGACAAGTCTTGCTCTGTAGTTTACATTGAATTCAAGAGCCTCACTCTTTTCCACAACAACTACATTGCCCTTTGATCTTGCCAAAGCCCCATTGATTTCCTCAATAAGCTTTTTTGTCTTACCTGAGCCCTTTGTACCGATAAGTAATGAAACCATGTTAATAATTCTCCTTAACTGTGTATGTTACGAAATTCTTGCTTCAAGGTCTGCCTTCATGTCCTCGTAACCAGGTTTTCCAAGAAGAGCAAACATATTTTTCTTATAAAATTCAACGCCAGGCTGATTAAAGGGATTGATACCGAGAATGTAACCGGAAATTCCGCATGCCTTCTCGAAGAAGAAAATCAGCTCGCCAAGATTGAATTCGTCCATTTTTTCAAGCTCAATGATGATATTGGGAACATTTCCGTCTGTATGTGCAAGTGTTGTAGCCTGAAATGCACGCTTATTCACATAGGAAAGTGTCTTGCCAGCAAGGAAGTTGAGACCATCGGAATTGTTCTCCTCCGCCTCGATGACAATGTCTGTCTTAGGCTTGTCGAAGGTGACAACCGTTTCAAACATAAGACGCTGACCTTCCTGAACATACTGGCCCATTGAGTGAAGATCCGTGGAATAGATGACGCTTGCCGGGAAAAGTCCCTTGCCGTCCTTGCCTTCGCTTTCGCCGAAGAGCTGTTTGAGCCACTCATTCATCAGCGTAAAATCAGGCTCGTAGGACACCATAAGTTCCGTGGTCTTGCCTTGCCTAAGAAGAATATTCCTTGCAGCGGCGTATTTGTAACAGTCGTTCTTTTTTATGTCGCACAGGGCATACTTTTCTCTTGCAGCAGCGGCGCCGGACATAAGCTTGTCTATATCAATTCCAGCGGCGGCAATGGGAAGAAGTCCGACAGCTGTGAGTACGGAATAGCGACCACCCACATCATCCGGTACAACAAACATCTCATAGCCCTCTTTTACGGACATATCGTGAAGAGTGCCTTTTTTGGCGTCGGTTGTGGCGTAAATTCTACTCTTCGCCTCATCACCGTATTTATCCTCAAGCAGCTTTTTGAAGATACGGAACGCAATGGCAGGCTCGGTAGTTGTACCACTTTTTGATATGATGTTTACGGAAAAGTCCTTGCCCTGACAAAGCGAAATGACTTCGGAAAGCTCCGTGGGACTGATGCTGTTGCCCACAAAGAAAATCTGGGGAGCGTCCTTGGTGAGGAGGTTGTAGTTCTTACTCTTTACGAACTCAATTGCAGCTCTTGCTCCAAGATACGAGCCACCGATACCGATAACTACAAGTACATCGCTGTCACTTCTGATTTTTGCGGCGGCAGACTTAATACGGGCAAATTCGTCCTTGTCATAATCCACCGGAAGGTCCAGCCAACCGTGGGCATCGTTGCCGGCAGCGACGGACTTGTTTTCATATAAGAAACCGTGAGCCTTTTCCACCTCTGGCACCATCGCCTCAAAATCCGCAGCGCTCACGAATTTTTCAAGATAACCGAAATTAACATTAATTGACATTTATATTTCCTCGAAAATACATAGTTAAGCATATTATACTATATTTTTTTCTATTTTTCAATACCTGTTTTGAATTTTTTTAATTTTTTTTTGGCGTATATTGAAAAATTTTACTTGACAAGAGCCCTGAATTGTGGTATAGTATTTTAGCTTTTGGGTCTGTAGCTCACTTGGGAGAGCGTCCGGTTCGCATTCGGGAGGTAGAGAGTTCGAATCTCTTCAGATCCACTCAAACCATCGGTTTTATTCGATGGTTTTTATCTTTATTTCAGAAATATTGAGTTATCGTTGCAGAAAATGAAAATTTTGCAAAAATTGCAACAATAACTTGCATTTTTATTTTTTTTGATGTATAATACAAATAAGGAGGAAAAGCTATGGTATTGTTCAAGAGAGAAAAATATTTAAGAAAAATCAGGCCATTTTATGATGCCGATGACATTATTAAGGTCATAACAGGTGTCCGCCGTTGCGGAAAATCCTCCTTAATGCAAACAATCGCCGATGAATTGGTAGCAAAGGGTGTTTCGGAAGGCAATATAATATATATAGACCTTGACAAGCGTATATATAGAAATATCAAAACCGCAGAACAGCTGGAAAATTTAATAGAAACCATGTCGGATGTTGACGGCCTAAAATATATTTTCATAGATGAAATTCAAAATGTTGAAGGCTTTGAGGAAGTGATAAACGGCTTCAGAACGGACGGCGATTATTCCATATTCATAACAGGCTCCAATTCCTATCTTCTCAGCGGAGAACTTGTCACAAAGCTTACCGGACGATATCTTGAATTTGAAACATATCCATTGAGCTTTGATGAATATGAACAAATAAAAAAATTCTACAACAAGCCTATCGATAACAATCCAACGGTTGAATTAAGTAATTACATCATGGAGGGTGGTTTCCCGAGAACCATTCAGATAGATGATTTATCCGCAAAACGAGATTATGTAAAGGGTGTAATTACCGAAATTTTTGAGAAGGATATAAAAAGGCGAGTCAAAATCAAGGATGTCCACGGCTTCGAAATAGTCAGAAATTATATAATCAACAATTTTGGTGCAACAACAAGTATCAATAGTCTTTATGAGAATTTGCGAAAAAACGGTATACAAATCGGTAGAGCCACCGTAGCAAAATATATCCAAATTTTAGTTGATGCGAAAATCCTTTATGAATGTTCCCGTTTTGATATGAAATCCAAGCGGTCTCTTACAGGTGAAAAGAAATATTATCTATCCGATTTAAGCTTTTATTGCGCATTAAACACAGATAATCGCATCAACTTCGGACCCGCATTGGAAAATATTGTGTATATATACGCAAGAAGTATGGATTATTCTATAAGTGTCGGACGCATTGGTAAGCTTGAATGTGATTTTATACTCCGCAGTCCAAGAATGGATTACTCCTATGTACAGGTTAGTTACACAATTCTTCAAAGCCGTGAAACGGAGGATCGTGAGTACAAAGCATTGGAGACAATTTGTGATAATTATAAAAAATATGTAATTACAACGGATTTTATTCTTCAAAAAAGAAATGGAATAGAGCATGTAAACCTTATGGATTTCATAGGAAATCAAAAGGATTTTTGAAATTGAATATATTGCCATGTAAAATAAGAAGCAGGTCGTGAAATCTGCTTCTCATTTTGATTATCTGTTTTCGATTGCCTTGTTCAGATTAATTTTTTCGTAAATGCGGTAATATGGCTGGAGAATGTAGTTCAAAAAGTCACGGATTTCGATTTCAAAAATACTTACATTTTCAAAACGAGTATACATATTAAATTCGACATCCACGCTCATTCTGTCGTACATTTTAAGCTTGCCTCCATTTGAAACTTCGTACATATTCATTGGAGTGAAGCCGTAGCCTGAGGAGTGCATTGTGCCGATAACGGTACAGCTACCGCCGTCAATTGAGTATGAGGAGTACTTGTCGGACTGGCCATCGCTACCAACATTCACAAGGAGAATGTCTGAATTTTCCGAAACCAAAAATCTTCTTCCACCGTAAATAAAGGTGTTGAATATGGTCACATCAGAGCTGTCGGAAATTTTCAGGAAATCCGTATGTACACGGAAAATCGGGTCAAAGGCATAGGTGAATATATTGTCCTCTTTAAGCCAATTTTCAAATTCAGCAATGTCCATATCGGAATAGCCGTTACGAGGAATTGCGTTGCCGTTTTGCAGACAGCCCTCGATTTGAACGCTAGAACAATCCTTAAGCTCAATAAGAGAGTCTATGCAACATCCCACATTGCGACGAAGATAGGCATTTGTGCAATTTTCAAGCTCAAAACCGCAGGAGGAAAGTATGGCGAAGCAGTTGATAATATGGCAGTTGTCAGCATTACAATACACCGCTGACGAGGTGGGCTCATAGCTCCCATCATCACTCTTAATGCTGTTGAGAAGGTAATTCACACGAATTGCATAGAGTCCGCTGTTGTCACCCTGGAGTGTAATAAGCGGTTTAGCCTGCTCATCGTAGCCGTAGTATGACAAAATCAGCGTACCCTTGCTACATCCGGACTGGCATCTTGTGGCAACTGTGCCGGAGCCACGAAGTTCCACACCTGCCGGCACGATTATAGGATTGTCAAAGCGATACACTCCAGCAGGCATATAGACGATACCGCCAGTAACTGACGCCTCATTAAGGAGAGCTTGAACATTTTGAGAAGCATCCGACTTCCCTGTTGTATCCGCCTTCACAACATAAAGATATTCCTTAGGCTTTGCGTAATCATAGCTATAATCAAGCTGATATTGTTGTGTATCGGCACCTTCACGATGGATATTTTCGCCCTTTACCTTGCCCTTGATTTTTACATTGGTGAGGCGTTTGAGTCCGTTATTGTAATCATAAATCGCCGTATCACGGGCAGTAATTACACCGTTAGCGATGGTATAGCCCCAGCTATTGCCTCTGTGAGAGAGAATTGCGCCTTCCTCGGCATAAATTCCGATATTACAGTTAGTGAGGGATAGGTCGTAGAATGTTCCGCTAAATGCGGCTCTGGGACCCTTTGCAAAGTAGATACCGTAAAGACAGCTGTCGGCGGAAATGTCGGCAAATTCCGGCCATTCAAGGTCACCTAAGAGAAATGCGATAAGATTTTGTGAGGTATAGTCATTCAACGAATCAATTGTCGGTGCATTGAATTTCTCGCCTGCTTCAGCCCAGTATTTACCGGAAAAATGAAGTCCTTTGACGGTATCCACATCCGCTGAATTATAATTTGTGATGCCCTCTTTAAGGCAGGTTCCAAAGACATTTTCAATAGTCAGCATCTCGTGGGCGTTTGAAGCTCCGTTGCCGTCACCAACACAGGCGCCGATGCCCTTGTAGGAATTGAGCATGGTACAGTTGATTATACTTTGGAGCATATATCCCGAGCCCAGACCATCCACATAAAAAGTATAGGGATAGGGAATGACATTATCAAGGCTTTGATTTGGATACCAGACGGTAAGTCCCACAACACCTGCGCTGCCGCCAATTGAGAAAAGCGGATTTTCATTGTCAACGCTCACATCGGCAATAATAACAGTGCCGTAGTCATTGCCATCATCTGGACTCTGCCAATCGCCACATATACTTACGAAGGATTTTATCTCTATTTCGGAGCAAAGACGGTACTCTCCAACCGGGAGAAAAATCGTGCCGCCGCCAAGATTATACAGGTCATCAATGGCTCTCTGCAAAGCTTCGGAGCAGTCCATTTTGCCGGTGTTATCTGCATTGTATGGCGACTCTGTGAGGACTATGTCGGCAACAATTACATCCGTCGTGGGATAAACAGTTTCAACAATGCGTGGCTGTAATTCATTCTGCTCGGCGTTTACCGGCACGGAACAAATCAAAAGTGTCATTATGAGTAAAGCCGATAAAATCAGGGATATTTTTCTCATTATAAATCTCCTTATGATAAACATACAAACTGTCGCTAAAAAACAGTGACAGCCTGTTGTTTTTTACTCATTAGCCTGCAAGTCCGCCAATAAGACTAACGAGAGTCTCGGCGTCAAGGTTGCCAATCATATCCACAATGCCCTGAAGCTGACCTGTGGCATAGAAATCATCCCACATCGCAAGAAGCGTGTAGAGTGTTCTGAGCGCAAATGAGAAGAGGTATAAGGCTGCACGAGCCTTCTCGCCAATCATCATAATAATTTCTCCTTTATTCAGCCGGAAGCCAGACCGCCATATCGCAGTCGGACCGGTTTGCGAATGCGTAATAAGGAATCAGATGAATATCCGTATCCTCGTATTTTCTTGTATAGCTGTACATCTCATCCGACACAGCCACCAGCCGTTTGCCTTTGACTATTAGGTCATTGGTGCCTATTGTGGGATTTACGGCGTTGATGTATTGAAGCTCCGCAGGTAGTTTAAGCGAACGAAGATTTTCGCCGTTGTCCTCGCTTTCGGCACAATATACAATCGGTCCTGCGGTGACGGCGCAATAATTTATGTCGTAGAATATCTCCGGGCGGGCGTAATTAAGCCGTGGAGTTACATCGAAGGTGATTATAATTGTTGCCAAATCATTTTTGATTTTGAGATACAAATAGCCGTTCTCGGTGTAATCCTCTTTTGCTCCGTCGGTGAGAAGCTCATATTTTCCGCAGGTGTAACCTGGAATACGCAGAGCAAGGCTTTTGCCCTTTGCATTTTTGACTGCAATTTCAATCTTGCCGTCAAATGGGTAGCCAGTGGACTGGGACACCCTAATGCCCTCGTCAAGGACACAGGATGAGGACATATACTGATGTACATAAATCGTATCATCCTCCGATGTGCAGATATATTCGCTTATTGACGGAATAAATCTCACAAGATTCGGCGGACAGCAGGAGCATGTGAAGAGCTCCTGACGGCGGGTTATGGGATACCATGGATTACGGTTGGGATTAACCGACACATTTATATCACGCTGGGCATGGATAATTTCCAGAGGATTGTTGTAGAAGAAGCCCTTGCCGTCCAGTGAAAGGCCGGAAATTATGCCGTTATAGATACACTTTTCGATGACGTCTCCGTAACGGGAATCCGTTTCCAGAAGTTGCATACGGGATGCGAAATACACAAGAGCGATAGAGGCGCATGTCTCGTTGTAGGCATCGCTGTTAGGCATATCAAAGGGAACGGTAAATGCCTCGCCGTGGTGATTTTGACCGATACCGCCAGTGATATAGAGTTTCCTGTAATAAATATCATCGAAGAGCGCCTTACAAGCGGTGAGAAGCTCCTTGTCATCAAACTCCCGAGCAATGTCCGCCATACCGGCATATAGATAGCATGCTCTGACCGCATGACCATTTGCCGAACGCATCTCACGAACAGGCATTTCGCTCTGGTAATATTTGAGCTGTGACCACTCAGGAAACTTTTCATCATCCGTACCACGGCGGTCGATGAAGTATTTGGACAGTTCCAGATACCGTCTTTCACCTGTACATTGCCAAAGTTTGACGAGAGCAAGCTCAATCTCCTCATGACCGGGAGAATGAAATTCTGCACAGTCCTCAATACGGAAAATCCTGTCGATTAAATCCGCATATTTGCACATACAACGAAGGAATTTGTCCTTGCCAGTGGCGTGATAATAGGCAACCGCTGCCTCAATGAGATGACCTGCACAGTAGAGCTCGTGATTATCACGGTTTGTAAAGCGATTCTGTGGCTCAATAACCTGATAATAGGAGTTAAAATAGCCGTCCTCCGACTGATTTTTTTCCAGAAGGTCTATGGTATCATCACAGATTTTTTCAAGCTCCGGCTGTTCCTCACGCTCCAGGATGTATGCGACGCCTTCAATCCATTTCGCCACATCAGAATCCCAGAAAAAATGGGGCTTGTTGGGCTCGCCTTCACGCCATTTCTGCTTAAACGCCTCAAAACGACCTGTATCTATAAATTGGTCGTAGACGGATTTCACTGTGACGGTGGAATTCAGCTCCTGTATTTTTTTCCAGAAGCCACCGGTCACCACAGCGTCATAATAATTTGTTTTTTTCATACGAAATTACTTTTTCTTATGATGCTTGTTGTGTTGCTCATTCATCTCATGGATGGCTTTAAGTCTTTCCTCAGCCTCCTTGAGAGCCTCGGCTGCACGGGTTTCGTCGGATTCTGCCGCAAGTCTTTCCTGTTCCTCTCTGTAAGCCTTACGCTCATGATAAGGCAGAAGAAGCTCGGATACATCAGTGTAATTGACCTCAACCTTGAGAATTTTGAAGAGAAGATTTACAACGATGAGAAGTATGAATGCAAAAATTACTACAAAGCTACCCCATTTGAGAGAGCCGGAGTAAAGTCCTGCAGCATCGCTTGTGAAGCCCTTATTGGAAAGGCTGAAGCAAACTGCGGATGCCACGGTAAAGATGATGCCGATAATGTTTGTTGTTACATTTCTGCGAAGACCTCTCTTACCGAAGGACATCACAAGGAACACAAGATTAAGGAGCATACATACAACCGCAAGAAGCAGAAGAACAAAGGATGCGGCAAAGAAGATAAAGTCCTTACCCAAAACCGTGGAGGAGAAGAGCTTAATGAGAAGTCCGATGTCAAGATCACTTATGAAGTTGTAGATTGCAATGAGGTTTACTGTGGTTGTGCTTGTGCCAAAGGGAAGGCTTGTGGTTATGCTTGCAAGAGGCAAAAGAAGGCAAAGAATGGGCGCAAGTATGCACACAATACGGATTATCGCAAGAGGCGAGCCATAGACGGAGGCCTTGAGTCTGTCCATTCTCGGCTGAAATTTTGCCTGTTCAAGCTCCGCCTTATCGGCATCTTCACGAAGTCTGTCCTCGATTTGGTAATATACCACATTGACTCCGCACTCTGGGCATTCCGGTTTCCAATCCGTAAGTTTAAGATGATAACCGCATTTCGGACAATTAGCCATAAATTTTTCTCCTGAATCTGCTTATATTTGTATACAGATATATAATAACATATTTTTCTGTTTTTTTCAAGACTTTTTTATAAAATTTTGAAATTTTCTTGTAGTGTTACAATTGATGTGAAAAAAGCAATATAGGCACTAGGCACTAGGCATTAGGCACTAGTGCTAAGGAAATCACTGCGTGATTTGATTATAGCGGCCGTCCCGAAAGATTATTGGAATGCAAACTATAATCAATCAACCACATCTCCTATCTTCTATCTCCTATCTCATTCAATTGGTCTCACATCATCGACAAACGCATATTTTTATAAAATTCTGAAATTTTCTTCTTTTCGAGGTTTCATTTCGGGATTTTCATCGGGATGTCCAACGGAAATGGCTATCATAAAGGGATTTTCACGAGGAACATCGAAATATTTATACCATTTGTCAGCAAATTCACCCTCAAAGAGAGCGCCGATACTACCGATGATAACCGAGCCTAATTCCAAGCCCTTTGATGCAACGGCGATATTTTCCACCATAATTCCGGCATCCATTGCGCAGGACGAGGGCTTATCCGAAAAGATGAAGAAACACACCGGCGCACCATGATAGACTGGATTTGTGTCGTACCTTGTATACGCCGGAGTATCCCACCCAACGGTATTTTTGAAGTCCGTATTTATTTCGTCCAGTATTTTTTTGTCTCGGACAATCCGTACAAGACAGGGCTGTGAATTGCGTCCACTGGGTGATGATTTGGCGCAAGCAATGAGAGTATCAAGCTCCTCATTCGTCAAGTCCTGGGATGTGTAGCTCCTGATTGTGCGTCTTGTGAGAATGTCATTGATGGTTTTGTTCATATTATTCAAAGTAGATTGCGCTTGTCTGGGCATAGATAAAGGGTGGCAGTTTCTGACCCTTTTGTGAGGGAATTTTTGCGCCGATGACCTTCTGATAGACAAATTCGTAGGCGGGATTTACATCGTATTCAATTTGTGCGCAGATAAATCCGGCGGATTTCACGGGCAGAGTGATGCTATATGGAGCAGTCTTGCCAGCCTTGTAGCTGTGGAGAACACCGTCGTTGCCGATAATTTTGAGAGTGTGATTTTTCTTGAGACTGCTGACATTCACGGTGTATGTAGTATCGGCGGTGAGCTTCACCGTATCGCCGATAATGCAGTTACCACTTGTGATTGTAATCATCGTTTTGCCCACATTGGGAGCGATGGTGACATGTCCTGCCTTGATTGCGTTCAAAATTGCATCCTGGGTACATTCCTCAGCGTAGACATAGCTGGTAGGATTGGCGAGGAAGTCCGTAACGAAGTAATCTCTGTGGAAGTCGCTGCCACCGACTGCCGGAATTTTCTTGCCCTTGCGAAGTTCGTCCTGCCACCAGGCGGTGCAAATCATATTGTCCGTATGCTGTGGGCTGTTCCAGATTTCCACGCAGTCCACCTTCTCCGGTTCTCTTGGCCAACGCCATGTACAATCACTACACCATGGATGATTCATACAAACGAATGCGCCCTTTTCCTTAGCCATGGCGACCTTGCGGTTCCACTCTTCATAGGTATCGCACTCGAAGTTGTCGATTGGGTGAGAAAGACCCCAGAAATTGGTGTGTCCGCCGTGCTTTGTCAGCTCCGCTCCGGGAATGACGAGTATGTCCTTACTTACGGGTACCGGGTCACAGAATTGGTCGTGATCGGTGATGATGATGAAGTCAAGACCTTTTTTTACCGCAAGGCTAACCAGCTTGTCAGGTGGATTTATTCCATCGGATCTTGTTGTGTGTGAATGTACTACTCCTGCGTACCATTTTCCCATTTTGTATTCTCCTTATTTTTAGTCTTGCTATCGCAAAGTCATTCTGCGGAGCGGAAGAACGCACGCCCCCTTGGGGGAGAGGGCCAAGCTTTAGCTTGGCGAGGGGGGTTCTTTCGCTCGATTCTGAATAAAACCCACAGAACGGACTCTACAATCAAATCACGCAGTGATTTCCTCAGCACTAATGCCTAGTGCCTAATGCCTTGCTTTTGTATTGAAAAGAAATGACAAATAGACTTCTGGTCAGGATATTTCCTATTTCCTATCTCCTATCTCCTATCCCTATCTCCAATCTTTTAGCCATCATAACGATAATCGGGATTATCACAATCTGAATAATTATCCCGGGGATTGAGTCAAGAAATGCGCCGCTAAGGAATGCCTTCATTCCGAATTCCGAACCGCCTAAGCCGTACATAAGTCCTCGTGCGAGACCCCATAAAATCCGTCCCGAAAGCATTGCGGACAACAGCGACACATAGATATTGATTTTCTTTTTCGGGAGTATTTTGTACATAAATCCCGATACAAATCCATATGTCGCAAGCTCCACGCACATACCTATTCCGGAGGGATATATAACCGGCATACCAAACAGAGCAAACCGCAAAAGTGGCGCAATTAAGCCCACAGCGAGTCCGTATACTGGTCCGCAGAAAAATCCGCAGATTATCACGGGAATATGCATCGGGCAAAGCATTTTGCCTACGGTTTTAAGCTGTCCGGTAAAAAATGGCAGGACGATTGCCAGAGCCAGCATCATAGCCGCCAATACTGGGTAAATAAGTTTATTTCGTTTTTTCATCGGATGAAATTTTTCTGTTCCACTTTATGAATGCTGATACGGCGTTAATGAGGTTTACAATCCACATTACAAGCATTGCAGGTGTACCACTGCCACTGACGAAGGCGTAAATCCACATACCAACTGCAATTCCGTAGCCAATAATACACAGAAGCCACTGCTCAGAATAGCGTTTGAGGAGGAGAATTTGGGCAGTGATGGAAAATACGGTTCTGGCAGAATCCGCATAGGGCAGACTACCACCCTTTTTACCGAGGATAAAGCCGTAAACCGCCACCGCAGCCGCAGCCAATGGGACGGTAATGGCAATAGCCTTGCCTGACATTCTCTTGCCCACAACCTCGCCAGATTCGGAATTTTTGTTCCGACTCCACAGGATAAATCCCACAACATTACTGGGGAGATAATAGAGCAAATTTAGCAGCATATCGCCGTAATAATGGGCGTGGAATGCCACATAGGAGTAGGCAAGGACATTTATACTTCCAACAATGAAACAGGCGAGCTTGCCGTTGCCACAGAGGAATACGCACCAAATACCGGTGAGGGCAGAGATTATCTCAACTGGAGAGTCGCCGTAGTAGATGTTCAGGGCGAGAATCACCGCCGTAGAAACGGAAAACCATATTACATCGGACCTCTTGAAGCCCGAGAAAAATTTTTTAATCGAATCAGTCATTTGATTTGGGAGTGAAGTCGTAGCCATACTTTATGGAGTAGTCATTATCAAGCAGGAGCTTTTTGAAGTCATCCATATTGTTTACCTTCCGTGAAGTGACGATACCACCTCTTGCGAAGTCCTCAATCTCATGAAAGTCCGACCCGGACAAAATACGCAGAGAGTATTTATACGCCCAGGAGAGTGCGATTTCGCACCTTGATTGATGCCGAACATTGCCGTTGAAAACCTCGATTCCGTCCAGATAATTCGGATTTGCAACGGTGATATTATCACGGAACGGATGCGCCTGAAATACGACAAGTCCGTCGGCGTGGGCAAGCTTATAGAAGTCATCGTAGTCATCCAAATCATAAATAAAGGGATGAGCAAGGAGCCATTCACGAGTAATACCAAAAACCAGATAATCGTTGTCGTTATCATTTTCAAAGCGGATTTCAATTCCATGCATAACGATGAAATTTTCGTCCTCATACTTTTTTGCCGCCAGGTAGCCAATCATATTGTAGTCAACAAACTGTTCCCAGGTTTCGCATCCACTGGCTCTGTAGGTATGACTGTTGAAATGGTCGGTGATTACGATACCGGAATAGCCTGCTTCCTTGTAGAGCCTTCCCACCTCTTCGCCTGGGATTCTTCCGCAACCGCTGGACTCGTCTGTGTGACAATGTGTTTCATAAATGTACTGCATAATAATTCTTCTTTACATAGATTTTCAGTTTATTATACTCTATTTGCTCTCAGTTGTCAAGTAAAAAAACTAGGCATTAGTCGGTTGCCTGGGATTTGACAAATAGACTTTCGGAGCGGACTCTACAATCAAATCACGCAGTGATTTCCTTAACACTAATGCCTAATGCCTAGTGCCTAGTGCCTTATTCTACTTGCGACGAATAAAGCTCGAACCTACATAAAGTAAATTTCGGCGACATTTCCTATTTCCTATCTCATTCAACTGGTCTTATATCCTTGACAAACGCACAAAAAACGCAGACCCGAGATGAATCTGCGTCTAATGTGACTATCAATCAGCCATCATTTTTATTGAGTAAAGAGAACAGGAACGTGAAGGCATTTGTGACTGCCGCAATGATACGTTTGATAATATTGAAGAATGCCGACCAGCCCTCTGCTGCAGGCTCTGCCTCTGCCTCAAGTGGCACCAAATCATACACTCCGGAGGCTCTCTGGAGGAATCTGGGATACTGTTCGATACTGTCGCTGGTGAGCTGTGTATCGCTTTCAAAAATTATGTAGGACAGATTTGCAACGCAGGTAAACTCAGAGTGGGTCAGGTTCGCAATAAACCAGGTGTAGTCACGAAGCGGGCAGTCGGTGGCGTTGATGATGTAATCGGAGGATACATACTTTTCGTCTGAACCCTTGAGCTGTTCGCTTGTGAGAGTTTTGCCGTAATCTGCAGCAACAGCGCCAAAGGATGCCAATGATACCTCAACCGTATCGTCGCCTGTTTCGTAGTCGCCAATTACTGGAACATTCGCATAGCCGTACTTTACAAAGTTAGCGAAACGCATACCCTTGCTCATCGAATCCTGGATGATTTCAACGGCGTTTGCCATAACCTCGTAGTGATACTTATCTGCCTTTTCGATAAGACCAGCATACTCCTCCTCGTATCCACTGAAGATAACCTTCTTTGCGGTTTCGTAATGCTCAGCGTCAACCATATCCAAGTAGAGAGAGAATCTGCCAAGAGAGTGACGGTAAATTTCCGGAGCAATCTCGTTGAAGAGCATACTGATGAGGTTATTCAGAACAGCTTCGGTAAGCTGAAGGCCATTAAGACTGTTGACGAGCTCGAGGAAAATATAGATGAAATCGGTCAGGTCGTCGTTGCCCAAATCCAAATCATCAATACTGTTAAGATATGCCTGAACATTGTCAAGGTCTATGGCAAGATCGCCGGAGAACAGACCGCTGATAATCTTTGAGCCCAGCGCCAATGATGACTGCATAACCAGGGTATCGATGTCATCACAGCCGTACATATCGATGTAGGTGAGCATAAGACTTGCGCCGAAGCAACGGGTGTCTATCTGAACCTTTTCTGCGCCTGTATTTTCCTTGATAAGCTGGATGTAGTTATGAAGCTGTTCAGCAACAGTATAAACATCCTTACGCCAGTCATAGACGAAGGCATACTCGAACTTACTCCAATCCGTCAGGATGTAGTCACTTGTACCACATTCCAATGAGGCATAGGAGCCGTCAGTGATGTCGCCATTTTTATCAGGCAGGAAGTCACCGTAGAGGTCGTCGAAAATTGCAACTACCTTATTGACCCACTCGGTATAGTCGCCTGTAACAAGTCCCTTTGCCACGGAAGGTAGACAATCCTTGACCTCAGCCAAGAGAGTGTCCTTGCTGAGGGCATCATCATCAAGAGGATAAACTCTCTCACCTTCTGCGTTGTAAATGTCAATCAGCTTTGTTCTGCCGGCAACCGTAATAATGGGATAACGCACGCCTGTATAGGCAGATGCAAAGGCTGGAATTGTTGTGCCGAATAAAAGCAAAACTACAAGCACAATCGAAATCGATTTCTTCGTAAACTTATTCATAATCTACTCTCCTTTGAACTAACACCGAAATAATAAGGCAAAATCGTATAATTGAGCCTTGCGAATTGCGGTGTAAAATCTTTTATAACAAAACAGACGGCAGAATATATCTGTCGTCAAAAATTTTCACACCACAAAAAAGTCCGCAGGAGCGGTGATAGAAAAAACTATGGCTTGCTTGCTTGCTTGCTTGCTTGCTTGCTTGCTTGCTTGCTTGCTTGCTTGCT
>R06__coassemble_109_pt1 | contig 31208 bp, 26 predicted proteins | sample R06__metabat2_low_PE_028 | metagenome-assembled genome bin R06 | reverse complement strand
CAGGCTCTTCGCCTGGCCCTCTCCCCCAAGGGGGCGTGCGATGTGCTACGGGGCTATGCCCGGGGATTCGGGGGTGTGCGATTAATTCGCTACGGAGGTAGCCGACCCCCTCGCCAGCAAGCTGGCCCTCTCCCCCTTTCAGGGGGCGTGCGTTATTCCGCTCCGCCAGTTTATTTTGAGGCGTGCCTTTATCTTATTGAACGGGTAAATTTGCCTTTTTCGACCAATCCCTGGTAACCGCCTGATGCCTAATGCCTTATATATCCAACGACGAATAGAGTTCGCCTCTACACAAAGTAAATTTCGTCAACAAAACCATTACCTTTTACCTTCAAATCAGAGGTGTATATATTATAATGAAAAAGCCTACACTGCTTTGCATAATGGACGGATTCGGAATAAATACATCCGAATACGGCAATGCAATAAAATCAGCTAAAACTCCAAATCTCGACAAGCTTTTCGCTGAATGTCCCAACACTCTCATCGGTGCCTCTGGACTTGATGTTGGTCTTCCGGACGGTCAGATGGGCAACAGCGAGGTCGGTCATACCAATATCGGTGCCGGCAGAGTTGTCTATCAGGAGCTTACAAGAATTACAAAATCCGTTCAGGACGGCGATTTCTTCGAAAATTCTGCTCTCAAGGGCGCAATGGAGAATTGCAAGAAAAACGGTTCTGCGCTTCACCTTATGGGACTTATGTCCGACGGTGGCGTTCACTCTCACAATACTCATCTCTATGCCATAATCGAAATGGCAAAGCGTGAGGGTCTTGATAAGGTTTTCGTCCATTGCTTTATGGACGGTAGAGATGTTCCGCCCACATCCGGCAAGGACTTCATCAAGGAGCTTTACGCCGAGATGGATAAAATCGGTCTTGGTAAAATCGCCACAATCGAGGGCAGATACTACGCTATGGATCGTGACAATCGCTGGGAAAGAGTCGTCAAGGCATACGACGCTATGACCAAAGGCGAGGGCAACAGCTTCAAGTGTGGCGTTGAGCTTATGCAAAAGTCCTACGATGACGGCGTTACCGACGAATTTGTAATTCCGTCTGTTGCAGAGGACGCAGAGCCCATCAAGGACAACGACAGCATCGTGTTCTTCAACTTCCGTCCCGACAGAGCCAGAGAAATCACCAGAGCCTTCGTTGACGGCGATTTCACCGGCTTCGAAAGAGAACAAATTAATGGTCTTTACTATGTCTGTATGACACAGTATGACGCCACAATGCCCAATGTAAATGTTGCTTTCAAGCCCGAAAGCCTGACGAATACATTCGGCGAATATCTCTCCAACAAGGGTATGACTCAGCTTCGCATTGCTGAAACCGAAAAATATGCCCATGTGACCTTCTTCTTCAACGGCGGTATTGAGAAACAGTACGACGGTGAGGACAGAGTTCTCGTTAACTCTCCCAAGGTCGCCACCTATGACCTTCAGCCCGAAATGAGCGCCATTGAAGTTACGGATAAGGTGGTTGAGAGAATTGAAAGTGGCAATTACGATGCAATTATTCTCAACTTCGCAAACTGTGATATGGTTGGACATACCGGTGTTTTCGACGCTGCGGTAAAGGCAGTTGAAACGGTGGATTCCTGCGTTGGGCGTGTTGTTGAAGCAATCCGTAAAATGGATGGCGTTATGCTCATCACTGCGGATCACGGCAACGCTGACAAGATGCTTGAGGATGATGGCTCACCCTTTACAGCTCATACCACAAACCTCGTACCTCTCATCGTTGTGGGTAAGGACTGCAAGCTCAAGGACGGCGGCAAGCTCTGTGACCTCTGTCCAACAATTCTGGATATAATGGGACTCGAACAGCCTGCCGAAATGACCGGTAAGAGCCTGATTGTGTAACTGTTTGTGCATTCTGTATAAAAAAATATTACAAATTAGTTACAAACTCTTACGGCAAACCCCAATATTTCCCTTGACTTTTCGAAAAAAAGTGGTATAATACCCTGGTAAAACCAAGAAAGCGGGTTTATCTGTTATGGCATTTCGTGGGTGAGAAACCTTCGATTCCGGAGGACGAAAAGGCAGAATGGAGTCGCTTTTGTGCAATGTTAACAATTTTGTAAGATATTTTACTGCGATAATCCACGATTTTCAGGTGAATTTTGTCTTGACATTATTGTAAAAATGTTGTAAAATGAAATGGTAACAAAAAGGTAACAAACCTTAACGGAGGAATTAACATGACTTCTAATTTCAAAAAGGTACTCGCTGTTGTAGTTTCCGCTCTTCTTCTTGTTTCTATGACATGCGTAGCTTTCGCTGTAATGGATGATGATACTCTTGATATCGCTGTTGCTGCTGTAGCTGATGAGGAAACAACTGATGGCGAAGAGACCACTGCTGCTGAAGTAGAGAAGGATCTCTATCTCCTTGGTGATATCGATCTTAACGGTATTGTTAAGGCTAACGATGCTAGACTTGCTCTTAGACTTGCTGCTGACCTTTCCATCAACTATGACGATCAGATGGATCTCCGTCTCTTCCTTGCTGATTACAACAAGAACGGTTCTCTCAAGGCTAATGACGCTCGTTTCATCCTCAGAGTTGCTGCTGACCTTCCTGTAAGCTTCGGTTTCGAGACATTCGGCGAGGACGGCGTAACAGCTATCTACACTGCTGACGAGTGCACTGGTTGGTATGTTGAGTGGCCTGTTGCTGCATAAGTAAAAGCATAACGAGAAAGATGTTCCCTGTGAGCATCTTTTCTCTTTTTTGGATGTAACCTCGATATATTATAAACCCAAGTCGTATTGTATATTTTGTGTTGACAAAGCGTAATTTTTGCGATATAATTACAGTATAAAAAGATAGGAGGTTTATTATGGCTAAAACTACGACAAATATAAGCATTGAAGACGATATTAAAGTTGCGGCTCAGGAGCTTTTTGCAGATTTCGGAATGGATTTGTCTACTGCGATTAATATTTTCCTCCGTCAGGCAATAAGAGAAAATGCAATTCCATTTTTAATTTCAAGAGACATTCCCAATGATGAGACGAGAAAGGCAATCGAAAATACAAGAAATGGTGAGGGATTAAGCAAAGGTTTTCATTCTGTTGCAGAATTGATGGAGGACCTCTATGCTGACGATTAAGTATGAAACAGCCTTTAAAAAGGATTTCAAACGAATACTAAAAAGAGGCTACGATATTCGTCTACTTGAAAGTGTCATTGAAATTTTGGCAAATGAATAATTATTGCCAGATAAATATAGAGACCACAGTTTAATAGGTGAGTATAAGGAATGTCGCGAATGTCATATTACTCCCGATTGGCTGTTGATTTATAAAATTGATGACGGTGAGTTGATTCTGTACTTAATGCGAACAGGAACACACAGTGATTTGTTTTGAAAAATTTTAATTTTGTGTATTCTATAAAAAATCGCCCCAAAATTTTGGGACGGTTTTATTTGTAAGCTCGGCGATAGGAATTTATGCGTTGAAGTATTTCTCAAACTCGGCAGGGTGCGGAATTGCGGAAAATGCGGCACATTCCTTTCTCTTCTTGGCGATGAAATTGTCGATGAGCTCCTTGGGGAAAACTCCGCCGGCGGTGAGGTAGTCATTGTCCTTTTCAAGGGCATCTAAAGCATCCTCAAGAGTTGTGGGAAGACCCTGGAGCTTCTTCTTTTCTTCCTCGGGAAGATTGAAGAGATTGCAGTCAAAGGGTCCCCAGCCGTTTTCGTGTGGATTGATTTTCTTCTTAATTCCGTCAAGTCCAGCCATAAGAATTGCGGCGTAGCAGAAATACGGATTGCAGGTAGCATCGGGATTTCTCAGCTCGAAACGGCGAAGATTGGGAGTTTTTGCGTATGCCGGGATGCGGATAACGGCGCTTCTGTTTGAGGTGGCATATCCCACAGTTACGGGCGCTTCAAAGCCGGGAATGAGTCGCTTGAAGGAGTTTGTTGAGGGATTGGTGATTGCACAGAGAGATGAAATGTGGGAGAGAAGTCCGCCGATGAAATAGTGAGCAGTTTCGCTCAGGTGGGAATATCCGTTGTCGTCGGAGAATACTGGCTCGCCATCCTTGAGAAGAAGCATATGAACATGCATTCCACTACCAGCCTCACCGTAAACGGGCTTGGGCATAAAGGTTGCGGTCATACCGTATTTCGCTGCCACATTGCGGATGATGTACTTTATCATCATTGTGTTGTCCGCCATTTCGGACATCTTGCCCAGCATGGGCTCAATCTCAAACTGACCGGCGCCGCCAACCTCGGGATGATGATACTTTATGCTGATGCCAGCCTTCTCCATTTCAAGGCACATTTCGCTTCTTGCCTCGTAGGTTCTGTCAAGAGGCTTTGCGATGTGATAATGTCCCTGGAACGGCACGATGTTGCCAAGACCTTCTTCGTCTGAATTCCAATGAGCCTGCTCTGCGTCCACCCAGGCGGAAATGTCGTTGCCGGATACCTTCCAGCCAGCGTTGTTGAAGAGATAAAACTCAAATTCTGGGAGGATGAGCATGGTGTCGGCAATGCCCTGTTCCTTCATATAATTTTCGGCAGCCTTGACGATGTTTCTCGGATACTGTCCCAAAGGAGTGTTCTCCGGGTAACCGATTATCATGGCGTCGCCAGTCATGGAGAGTGTGGGAATTTCGCAGAACGGGTCGATGAGCGCAGTGTCGGGATCGGGAATGAATACCATATCGGACTTCTCAACCACCGCATAGCCGTAGTTGGAGGCGTCGAAGCCGATGCCGTTTGTCATGGTGCTTTCGTTGAAGTTCTTCGCCGGAATGGTTACATGGCGGTACTGACCGTTGATGTCCACCATTTTGAAGTCCACCATCTGTATGCCGTTGTCGGCAATCATCTTGATTATGTCGGATGCTGTCTTTTTCATTGGATTCACCTTTCTCTTTTTTGCTATTATATATCATTAAATATAAAAAGTCAAGTAAAAAAAAGCTTGACAAATTATATACTCACGAGTATTATACTTACGAGTATATAAATTTACAATGAAAAAGAGGACTTCGTTTGAGGTCCTCATTTGTTAAACAGGCTGCGGAAGAAGTCGATGATTTTTTGAAAGAATGCTCGAATTTTCGACATAAATGTAATTTTGCCTGCTGTATCTACATTCGTTTCGTTGGTGACTTTGGAAATCCTTGCGATTATGCCATCTGGATAGGTGAAATCCACAATATTTCCGTTGCCGTCCTCGGTGACTGCCTTTGGCCATGTCGAGCCGTCGCTGGTGAACATATCATTGGTCAGGGTTCGCCACATATAGTGCTGGACATCTACCGCCGAGCCGTCCTCATAGCAGGCGGTACTCACATGGGTGAAGAGAACCTTGCTCTTGTCGGATGCGGAATTTTTGAGGGAGTTGAATGCCGTCCTCACTGCAAGAGTGGTGGCAGTTGGATAGATGTCCTTGTCGCAGGCAAAGAACCACACCAACATATTTGACAAAGCCTCCATGGAGCTGTCAGTATGTTCAAGAGGAGAAATCGGCAGGCAGGCAGCAAAGAGCTCCGGATAGGCGGCGGCAACTTTTATACACATCGAGGCGCCGAGAGAAAATCCGCTGATGTAAATTCTGCTTGTGTCGATGCTGCCGGAGTGTGTATCCACAAAGCTGTCGATACAGGACCTGACCGTTTCGACGGAGGTTAAATCCCAGGTTCCCAATGCTTTGGGACACAAAATCCAGCATCCGCCGGCATTGTAAAAACGGGACTGATATTCATCGCTTGCCCATTTGCATAGGTCGTAGGAGTCCACCTGGTCGCCGTTGTAGCTTCCGGAGGCAATTCCATGCAAAAACACAAACAGTGGATATTTTGTACCGTCCAGATTTTCCGGCGCATAATAGCAGTATTCAAGTCCTCCGCCAGAGGATTTTTGAAATTCTGCCCTGAGAGCATCGTCGCCTGCCGACAAGGGCTCTGCTGTCACGCAAACTGTCACGGTGGATAGTAATAAAATAAGTGAAATAATGAGTGAAAACAATTTTTTCTTATGCATAGCTTTTCTCCATTAAAGTGATTATACAATTTTTTTGACTTTTTGTCAAGCATTTATTGACAATTCATAAAAATTATGTTAAAATGATATACAGAAATTTATGAGGTGATTTTATGTCATTGGTAAGTAAACTCAAAGGTAAGCTTCGTTACGGCGTCGGTGCCGTGGGACTTGACCTTTCCTATGGAATGTTCTATTCCTATCTCTCGAAATATATGACGGATATTCTGAAGCTCAACAATACCTTCCTGCTTCTGTTGACTCCCATTGCCCGTATTTGGGATGGTATCAATGACCCGATGATGGGTACAATAGTTGACAATACCCGTACTAAAATGGGCAAGTACCGTCCATGGGTTATGATAGGCGCTTGTGCCAATGCTGTTATACTTTCTCTCACCTTCACGGACTTCGGGCTCTCCGGTGCTTTTGTGTATATCTACATCGCATTTATGTATGTTGCCTGGGGTATGACCAACACTATGGCGGACATTCCCTATTGGTCCATGGTGCCCTCCTTCACAAATGACCCGGATGAGCGTTCAATCATTGCCACAGTCGCAAGAACCTTTTCCGGCCTCGGTCAGGGAATTATCTCCATTGGCGCTCCCATTCTCATTCCGCTTCTGTCGAAAACTCTCGATGCGGAGGGTAACAAGGTTTGGGATGCCAGAGGTTACTCCTCACTTGCAATTATCTGTGGCGTATGTCTTATTGCCTTCTCGCTGTTCTCAATGTCTGGCGTGAAGGAAACCACCGTCACAGCTCCCAAGGAGAAGTTCTCCTTTAAGAAAATTTTCCTTGTTATCGGCAAAAACGACCAGCTCCGTATATTTATGCTCTTCGCCATGCTGTCCAATGCGGGCTTCTATATGTTCTCCGGAGTTGGCGCATATTTCTTCGATGTATCCGTAGGCGATACTTCGGCGCAGTCACTGTTCTCCACATTCCAGGCGGTGGGCTCAATACTGGGCTTGCTGGTTATTCCGATTATGATGAAGTTCACAACCCGCAGAAGAACCTATCAATTCTCCCTGACACTTGCCCTCCTGTCCTATATCGGTATGCTTGTTTCCTTTAAGGTTGTGGGCAGCATAATCCTTATGGATGTGTTCTATCTTTTCGGCTCCATAGGTACCGCCTCAATGTTCGTGTCACAGACTGTATTCCTTGCGGATATTGTGGACTACGGCGAGGTCAAGCTTGGCACACGCTATGAGTCCGTCACCTTCTCCATGAAAGGCTTCCTTCAGAAAATGGCATACACAATTCAGACGATTTTGCTCTTTGCCGGTCTGGGACTTTCGGGATATGAATATAGCACGGCTCACGAATACGCCCTCAAGACACAGAACACCGTCACGGCACTTATGCTGGTTGTGCCCATCCTGTTTATGGCTCTGTCACTGCTTGTTTTCTCCACGAAATTCAAACTCCACGGCGAGTTTATGGAGAGCATTACCGCAGAGGTTGACAAACGCAAGGAAGAAAGACTTGCGGAGAAGAAAATCGAGGCATAAGCATGAAGGACGGTTATAAAATTTTCGCAAATCACGCCCATATTTTTCCGCCTGAGGCAGCTCAAGGGAGAGGTATTCCAGAGCTGAAAAGCCTTATGGATAGTCTTGGAATTGACAAGGCGGTGTGCTTCGCCTGTTTTCCTGACAGGTTTGAAGAGAGCCTTCTTCCCGGCACATCCAACGACTGGCTCGCTAATGCAATAAAAAATGAGCCGAATCTTTACGGCTTCGGCGTGATTGATTTTAATCGCAGAGATTTGGAGGCTCAGGTGGAGCATATTTACGACCTGGGCTTCAAGGGAATAAAGCTTCATCCGGCTTATCAGGAGTTCAATCTGATGGGTGACGAGGCGAGACGGATTTACCGCAAGGCCCAGGAGTTGAATTTGTTCCTGTCTTTCCACACTGGGATACATTGGCACAGGATTTCGGACTACAACACGCTTCTCTACGATGAAATTGCCTGGCATTATCCCACACTGCGGTTTTCCATGGAGCATATCGGCGGATACGCATTTTTCCGTGAGGCTCTGGCGGTGCTTGCGAACAATTCACGCAGCGAAAAGCCCCATGTGTTTGCCGGTTGGACGAGTATTGACTATCCGGACGGAGGTAAAATTCCCGGCAACTGGACGATTTCCGACGAACAGCTTCTTGCTCTTTTGAATATGATTGGCTGTGAGACGAGTATGTTCGGACTTGATTTTCCTTATGCGCGGGAAAATCGCCTCGGGCCTGCAATAGACAGAATAATCAATCTGCCGATTTCCGAAAACGCAAAGCATGCAATCCTGGGTGGCAACCTTGCCAGAGAATTGGGCGTGGAATTATAAAAAAATCACCGACGAGGTTTGCATTTCGTCGGTGTTATTTATCGTCAAAAAAGTACAAGGCAATAGACATTAGTTATGCGGAAATCGCAATCGATTTGATTATAGATTGCGTTCCGATAATCTATCGGGCGGAATGCAAATACCTTTTACAACGCAAGTCTGTCCGCAGGACGACTCAATTATAAATCGTAGCACCTTCCAGCCTCGGGAACAAGGAAATCATATCCATCGTGGCAGGACTGGAAATTTTCCACGCATTTTTCCACATTTATCCGTCTTGTGGCAGGTGGGAAGGAATTGTCATAATGGGTAATTACCGTGAGCTTCGGCTGAATTTTCTCAATGAAAGGCGTTGCGATTTTGGGTACAGCGGTGCTTCCGCCATGTGCCAGCACGAAAATATCGGGATTTTTCGGATATTCCACAGTATCCACAGTGCCGAAAGAACCGGAGAGCAACACAGTCTTTCCGCCGTTCTCGATTTCATATATGAGAATATCATTGTTAAGCGGATATTGAGAATTTATAATCGCCTGCTTGATGCCAACGGGTAACATAACTGCGTACTGGGGTACAACGGACATAATATAGGGCAGGTTGAAGCTGATGTGCTTTGCCTTGTATGCCGTCACGGTGAAATCCCCGATTTTGACTGAGGTGCCGTTTACCATGGTATGAAGTCGGTTGGTGGAAATTCCTTTGCCTTCCAATGTATTGCATGCCGTTGCCGGAGCATACACATTCACTTTTTTGTCCTCACGGCATATGTCCGGGATGTTGTAAATGTGGTCAAAATGCCCGTGTGTAACAAAAATCGCATCTGCGCCGACGAAATCATCCATCGTGGGTGTCTTTAATTTGTGATTTGTGCGGAAAAACGGGTCTATAAGTATTTTGGTCTTGCCGTCCGAAATGCCGACTGATGCCGTGCCATACCATGTGAATTGCATAATATCATCCTTTATGTAACATTCTCACAACATTATATCATTGTTTGTTCATAAAGTCAACAAATTTTTGTAAATTTTCAAAAATTTAACAATTTTCGTATTATTGTTCGATTTTTTGTTTTTGTGAAAAAAATATAGTATTTTTCAATAAAAAAATGTTGCATTTTTATTTTTTGTGTGATATAATACCAATGTAATATCCTATAAAACATGGAGGTAAAATATGAAAATTAAGAAAGTTCTCGGCATAGTGATGTCGATGCTGATGATTTTCTCCTGCGTTGTCCCGATGACAGGCGTTCTTGCTGTCGGAAATGAGGAGAATGAATTCGTTTTTGTACCAGGCGTCCAGGATGACGGAGTTGTGGCTCCAATATCCCAGGAGCCCACACCAAACAAGGGCACACTTGCTGCCAGCTATGATTCCCGTGATGTGATTAGCTTCCCGGCAATCAGAAGTCAGTCTCCCTATGGTACCTGCTGGGCTCATTCCGTAGTTGCCTGCGCTGAGGTTTCCGCTATTAGACAGGGTCTTGATACAAGCGATATCAACCTCTCCGAGCTTCAGATGGTTAACTATGTATACGGCAAGTACAACGATCCGCTGGGCAATATGGGTGATGATGTCTGCGAGCCAGATGGTGAGGACGATCTCAACCTTGGTGGTTCTGCAACCATGACTGCCATGGCCCTGGACAGATGGTCCGGTCTTACAGACGAGGCTGTTATGGACTACACAGCTGACGATCTTTATGTCAATGCAGAGGGATTTTACCCCGATGAATTCGGTTCGGATTTCAATCGTTACATTCTCGATAATTTCAGCATGATAAATATGTCCTCCGTGGATGATGTCAAGCAGGCAATTATTGATAATGGCATTGTTCAGGGTTCTTACTATGCCTACACATCCAGCAGTTCCAGCTATACGGATTATTACAATTCCACAACAGGCGCATATTATCAGAATGCTCAAACATCCACCAACCATGCTATAACAATTCTTGGCTGGGATGATAACTATTCAAAGGATAACTTCGGTAATGTTAAGCCTGCAACAGACGGCGCATGGCTCTGCCGTAACTCCTGGGGTACATGGTTCGGTAATAGTGGCTATTTCTGGCTCTCCTATGCCGATACCTCCATTGATGACACTGTTTATGTTTTCAATGTAAATTCCGCTGATAAGTATGATAATAACTATCAGTATGACGGTTGTCTTTGGTACAGCTATATCACTTCGTCAAACGGTGTATACAACACCTTCACAGCTCAGAAGAACGAGTACCTCGATGCGGTAAATATCTCATTGCTCGGAGCTGCGGATTATGATATTACGGTAAAGGTATTTGTAAATCCAGAGGGCACTGCTTCCCAGTTCCTGAGTACTACTCCAGCCGCAACAAAGAACTATCATGCCAAGTATGCCGGCATTTACACCATCGATTTGGATACTCCCGTTTATCTTGAAGAGGGCGACGAGTTTGTTGTATATTACATTATCAACAGTTGTTCTGGAACTGCGTATTACACATTCTCACGTAACTTCGACTTCTCCTGGGTCGCTGGCACAGAGGATGTTACCGGAGCAAAAAGTTATTTCGGTAATGGTTACTCCCTGGTTGATAACTACTCTGGTGTATTTAAAATCAAGGCTTTCACCACCGATGCCAACGATGTAGATGAGCCTGAAAATGTAAAGGCAACTCTCACCGACAATAATCTCACTCTCACATGGGATGCTGTTGACGATGCCACCGCATACGAGGTTTGGACAGGCAGAGATATAAGCGATTACACGCTTGCCGACACTGTCAGCACAAATTCCTACGCAGCTACAGTCAGCGACAAAGATGGTCTTCTCCTTAAATACAAGGTCAAGGCTGTCACCGCAGATGGCACAAGCGATTTCTCCAAGACAGCGGCAGCTCGTTACAAAAAGGACAGTAAGATTACAAGTATTACACTTGATGATCAGACAATAACATCAGCGGCTCCAGTTAAGGTTTCCGCAACGCTGAAAGCCACTACCAACGAATTGGTTATTTATAAAGAAATTGTTGAGGATGAACTTATAGTCGACAAAATGGTTTATTACACCAGTTCGAACCCTGAGGTGGGCGAAATTACACCGGACGGCACATTCACCGCAAAGTCTGTCGGTACTACCACAATCACTGCTATGACAAGAAGTGAGACTCTCACAACAACGGCAACCTTCACCGTAACAAGCGCAGAGTGTCCACATGATTGGAGTGATTGGGAGACCATCACACCGGCTACTTGCATAGCATACGGCACGAAAACTCGTACCTGCTCCATCTGTAATGATGTACAGACGGTAGACACCGATGCGTATGACTATAGCAACCATGTTGGACCCACTGCCACGAGAGGTGCGCAGGCTCCCACCTGTACGACAAATGGTAAGGAAGCCGACACATACTGCACAGCCTGCAATCAGACCATCACCGAAGGCGCAGTTATTTCCGCCGGTGCTGATTACCATAATTGGAGTGACTGGACTATCACAACAGAAGCAACTTGCATCGCAGAAGGTGAAGAAACTCGTACTTGCTCGACATGTAGTAGTGTGGATAGCAGAGCGATAGCTATTAACTCTAATAATCATGTCAATACCGTAGTAAGAGATCAAGCCAGTGCTACCTGCAAATCCGCAGGCTATACAGGTGATACATACTGCACTGATTGTCAAACCAAGCTTTCAACGGGTGAAACCATTCCGCAGAAGGAGCATAGCTACGGTGAATACACTGTTGTCACTGAAGCTACCTGCACTGCAGAAGGTAAAAAGGCAAGAACCTGTTCTGGCTGTGGCGATGTTCAGGAAGTTGTCATTCCTGTGAAGGAGCATAGCTACGGTGAATACACTGTTGTCACTGAAGCTACCTGCACTGCAGAAGGTAAAAAGGCAAGAACCTGTTCTGGCTGTGGCGATGTTCAGGAAGCTTCTATTGCGGCTCTCGGTCACGAGTATGGCTCCGACGGAATTTGCGTAAGATGCGGAGCTGAAGAGGAGAAGCAGGAATCATTCTTTGCAAAAATCCTTGCATTCTTCCAGAAAATAATCGACTTCTTCAAGAAGCTCTTTGGCTAATCCGATAATGAAAAGTGTCCCGAAAATCTCGGGGCACCTTATTATTTACGCCAATTAGATTGGGTCAAGATAAATAGGAGATAGAAAATAGTACATATTCTGAACGAAAGTATATTTGCCATTTTTTTTGTGTTAGCAAGACTTCTATCTTCTGGAATGAAAAAGTGAATTTTCGCAACAAATCTATGGCGACCGACTATTGCCTTAGTTTATGGCACTTATTTTTACGCTCTCAATTGCCTTGTCTATCATTTCTGTCCAGTCGATTACGCTTTCGATTGTCTCAAGTTGTTCTATCGTCGGACGAGTCCTTGGGTGTCTTGGTGTAAACACGGTGCAACAGTCCTCGTAGGGCTCAATTGAGATGTCGAAGGTCTCGATTTCACGGCTGATTTTGATGATGTCGGTCTTGTCCATACCGATAAGTGGACGGAAAACCGGCATTTCGGCGACGGCTTCCGTGACGCAGATTGCGGGAAGTGTCTGACTTGCCACTTGTCCTAAACTCTCTCCCGTGATGAGGGCTGTGCAGTTGTCCTTTTCTGCGATTTTTTGTGCGATACGTAGCATCATCCTGCGCATCACCAGAGTGAAATATTCCTCCGGACAGTTGTCCCGAATTGCCTCCTGTATCTCGGTAAATCCCACGGTGAAAAGTGTAATCCGACCTGCGTAGGCGGCAACCTTTGATAAAAGTGAATGTACCTTCATCTCCGCCATTTCGGAGGTGTACGGAGGCGAGGCAAAGTGAATTGCAGAGAGTCGCAGACCTCGTTTCGCCATCATATACGCAGCCACCGGACTGTCAATTCCGCCGGAAATCATAATCGCCGCATTACCGCTTGTGCCTGTGGGCATACCGCCAGCGCCAGGAATTTGCCTGCCGTGAATGAACGCCTGCTTATCACGAATTTCAACGGTTACGATAACGTCCGGATTGTGGACATCCACCGAAAGTGATGGATGCTTCCAGAGAAGGTATCCGCCCAGATTTTTGGACAGCTCGGGACTGGTCATCGGGAAGCTCTTGTCACTGCGTTTTGCCTCCACCTTGAAAGTGTCCACCTCGTCCAAAAGCTCGCCAAGATATTCCTCGGCGGTTTTTTTGATTATGTCAAAGTCTTTTTCGCAGGCGGCAGCTCTGGAATAGGCGGAAATTCCGAAGACCTTGCCAACTCTTGCGGCTGCCTCGTCGAAGTCGATGTCCTCATCCAGGGGCTCAATCATAATTGTGGACTGGGATTTTCTGTAATCGAATTTGCCCAGAGGCTTTAATCTGTATCGTATATTTTTGAGCATCATGTCCTCAAAGGTGTTTCTGTTGAGACCCTTGAGAGCCAGCTCGCCGTTTTTTATAAGTATAATTTCCTTCATCTTATGAACCTGTCCATTGCTTCCTTGATTTTTTCGTATAGGATGTCCAGCTCCTCAGCGGTATTGTCCGTGGAGAGGCTTATTCTGACTGCGGAGTCAATTCTCTCCGGCGGAAGACCAATGACGGAGAGTACATCACTTCTGTGACCTTTTTTACAGGCGCTTCCGGCAGATATGCAAATGCCGTTTTTCGACATAAAATTCACCATAACTTCGGATGGAATCCCGGGCACGGAGATGTTTATAATATAGGGTAGAGCGTCCGAGGGCGAATTTATGAATATGCCCTCTGTCATACGGAGCTTATCCACAAAGTTGTCACGAAGAGCTGTCATTCGTTCTAAGGACTTGCTCACCGGCAGAAGCTCCTGGCAGGCTTGACCGAAGCCCACAATTGCCGGAAGTGATTCCGTGCCGGATATTATGCCCTTTTCCTGACCTCCGCCCAAAAGATATGGCGTGATTTTCAGACCCTTTCGAATGTACAATGCTCCGGCGCCTTTCGGACCGTGAACCTTGTGGGAACTTATACTCATTAGGTCTACATTCATCGCTGAAGGCTTCATATTTAGCTTACCGAAGCCCTGTACGGCATCCACATGTATATAGGCAGGACTCTTCGCCGCCGTGACTGCCTTGCGGATTTGTTTGATGTTGTTGATTGTGCCCAGCTCGTTGTTGACTGCCATAACGGACACAAGAATTGTTTTGGCGTTTATCGCCTGGCAAAGCTCCTCGTAGGTAAAATGTCCTTCTGAATCCGCCGGCAGACGGATAATTTCAAAGCCCTCATTTTCGAGCCGTCGCATACATTCCGATACCGCAGGATGCTCCAGGGCTGTGGTGACAATTCTGTTGCCCCGTTTTTTCAGATGTTCCACCGTGCCGAAAATTGCGGTGTTGTCGGATGCGGTACCTCCGGAGGTGAAGTACAGCTCCTCCTTTTCGCAACCCAGAGCCTTCGCCACCTGTATTCTTGCCTTGTCAAGTGCCATAAATGCGTTCACTCCGCAAAAATGGGTGCTGGAGGGATTGCCGAAATTCTCCGTCAGCATATTCATAACCGCATCAACCGCTGATTTGCAGGGCTTTGTCGTTGCGGAATTATCAAGATATATCATATGTCCACCTCATCAGAAAAGTAGTATAACATAAAATATTATTTTTTGCAAGATTATTCTATTGATTTTTTTTATTCGATATGTTATAATTCAACTTATGAAAATAAGAGATTTTGAAATTGTAAATCCGGTGTTTCTTGCACCGATGGCAGGCGTGGCGGACAAGGCATTCCGTGAGCTTTGTATGAAAAACGGAGCTGGAGCCTGCGTTGGAGAAATGGTGTCCGCAAAGGGCGTCACAATGGGCGACAGAAAGTCCCGTGAGCTTATGCTTTTGTCTGATATGGAGCATCCTGCAGCGATACAGATTTTTGGCTGCGACCCTAAAACTATGGCAGAGGCGGCGGTGTCGGCATTGGAATTTTGCCCAGATTACATCGACATAAATATGGGCTGTCCAGCTCCGAAAATCGTCAAAAATGGCGGCGGCTCAGCATTGTCGAAAAATCCTCGTCTTGCGGGTGAAATCGTCAAGGCTGTTGTAAATGCTGTACCGGTGCCTGTTACAGTGAAAATTCGCAAGGGCTGGGATGCAGAAAATACAACCGCCGTTGAAATGGCGAAATACGCAGAGGACAACGGCGCATCCATGATAACGGTTCACGGCAGAACGAGAGAACAGATGTATTCGCCTCCCGTGGATTTGGACATCATCGCCCAGGTGAAACGGTCGGTGTCTGTGCCGGTAATCGGCAATGGGGACATTGTTGACGGAATTTCCGCAAAAAATATGCTGGACTACACCGGCGTGGATGGAATTATGATTGGCAGAGGCGCACTGGGCAGACCCTGGGTATTCTCCGCCGTCAACGCCTATTTATCGGATGGTGTAATTCTGCCTGAGCCTACTCCCGAGGAAAAAATGGGGATTATGCTGTCACACATACGAAAAATTTGTGAATACAAGGGCGAGCATATCGGCATAAATGAGAGTCGCAAGCACGCTGTCTGGTACACAAAGGGCATACGCAACTCCTCCGCCTTTCGTCTGAGACTTTCCCTGGTGAAAAGTATGGATGAGCTGGAAACACTTGCGAATGAAATTATTCTCGCCTCATCGAATGAATAAACTTCCGTAGCCCTCGCACGCCTCATTTATATGTTCGCTACGGAATATCTCCTACCTCCCACTTTCCCAAATCCAAAATTTTCCTCTTTAACCTCTTGACAAATCGTCAAAAATAATATATACTACCACTATTACATTTGAAAGGAAAACTACAATGACCGACGACATTCCCCGAAGTATCGCTATTCTGCTTTCCGCAGAGCCACAGACAAATTCTGTCTCATCCCTGATTATCAAAATCGTTTTACTCTTTCTTCTCATTCTTGTGAACGCATTCTTTGCTATGAGCGAAATAGCAGTCATCTCTCTCAACGACAACAAGATGGAGAAGCTGGCGGATGAAGGCAACAAAAAGGCAAAGCAGATAATTAAGCTCACCGAAAATTCCTCCGGTTTTCTTTCGACAATCCAAATCGGCGTGACACTTGCCGGCTTCCTTACATCCGCAAGCGCATCCCAGTCCTTCGCTCCAATGATTGCCGAAAAACTGGCTCCAATTCTCAATATGAAGCTCTCCACCGTGACAAGCGTGGCATCGGTGGTAATCACTCTGGTGATGTCCTACTTCTCTCTCGTATTAGGCGAGCTCGTGCCGAAAAAGCTGGCAATGGCAAAGCCGGAAAAAATCTCCTTTGCCGTGGTTGGATTTTTGCTTTTCTTCTCAAAATGCACAAAGCCCTTTGTAAAGCTACTTTCACTCTCCACAAATGCGGTTGTACGCCTGTTCGGAATGGATCCCAATGCGGATACGGAGCAGGTGACTGAGGAGGAAATTCTCATGCTGGTGGATGCCGGCGAGGAAAAGGGAGTAATCGAAAACAGCCAGGCGGAGATGATAAACAATATCTTCGAGTTCGACGACCTTGATGCAGGTGATATTATGACTCACCGTGTGGATATGAGCGCCGTGGACGCAGACGAGGGTATCGACAACATCATAAGCGAGGCAATCGAAGAGGGCTACTCCAGAATCCCGGTTTATCAGGAGGATCAGGACAATATCATCGGTATTGTTTATGTCAAGGATTTGCTCAAATATGTGGGCAAAAATCTTGCAGGCGACCTGTCCATTCGGGATATTATGCGTGAGGCTTACTTTATTCCGGAGTCTAAAAAATGCGGAGAGCTTCTCCGGGAAATGATTGAGAGGCACATCCAGATGGCAATCGTTGTGGATGAATACGGCGGTACTGCCGGACTTGTCACCTTCGAGGATTTGATTGAATCTATCATCGGAAATGTTCAGGATGAATACGACGATGAGGAGGAGGAAATCAGCAAGATTAATGACAATATCTACACAATCGACGGCACGACGGATTTGGACGAGGTGGATGAACTTGTGGGCGCAAAGCTGCCTATGGGCGACTATGACACCGTTGCGGGATTTATCATTGCAAAGCTTGGGTATCTTCCTCAGGATGGCAATATGGATGTCTGCGAATTCGAAAATCTCAAATTTACCGTGCTTTCTGTCGACGGCAGAAGAATAGACAAGGTCAAAATCGAAATCCTGCCCAGGGAATAAAACGAATTATTCAATAAAAAGAATGCCCCGAATTTTCGAGGCATTTTTTATTGTTTATGCGCAGAAGTCGATGAAGCCTTTATATCCGAAGGTCTTGCTTACGAAGTCGTTGTTCTTGCGAAGAATTTTCTCGAAGAAGCTTTCCTCGGATTCGGTGCTGGCGGTGTAATTGGGTACGCCTGCCTCAACCATCATATCGTAGAACTTTGCGATAAGCTCATCGTCGGCGGTGCGGTTGTTGACATGGTTGTTGTACATTGCAATAACCTCGTCATAGAGAGCCTGCTGCTCTGTGGTGGGATTTGTGATATACTTCGCATAGTCTGCGAGATAGTCTCTTGAGAGCTTCTTTACATCTCTGGACTCGTTGAACTGAGGATAGTAGTATTCGCCCTCAGGATCGGCGCAGTCCTGGACAGATGTGATGTTGCCCAAAGCAAGCTCGATGGCAAGCTCGATTGCGTTGTTGTTGTATTCAAGCTCGTGCTTCTGCTGATAGAAGTACCAGCAGTTGTCCGGATAGTAAGCTGTGCCGGCGTCAATGGATTTGTCGGGAGAAAGTCTTGTGCCATCGGAGAGCTGTTCATTGTATGCGACGAAGGTTGTGCCGGGAGCTGTGGAGTCGATATCAATGATTTCGTCACTGTTGGTGATGGCGGAGTGCTTCATAAAGGCGAAGGCTGTGTAGTCGCTTGTGACAGCGCCGTAGGAGAGGCCGTAGCCGGAGATGAAGTATACCGGAATACCCTGGTCTTCAAGGTTTGCCAGTCTGTCCTTAAGTGTGGACTGGTATCCGTAGTAATAATCCGTCTGTTCAAGCACCTTTTCGCTGGTAATCTTGTCACGGATGGACATATATTCGTCAGATGGAATGAGAGCCATAAGTGAAGGCGTTTTGAGAACAAGCTCGTCACAGAGAACGCCCACAACCTGGTCCACAAGACTACGAAGAGACTTGTAGGAGAACAGACGAAGTGCCCAGTTTACAACATAGCCCCAGGGCTGACCTACCATATCGGCGATGATGCCGTCATAGAACAGCTCACGGGAATTTTCTGCGTATTCCTTATTGATGAGGTCGGGAAGGATTTCGGAACCGTCCCAGCAGCCAACGATGGATACGACTCTGCGAACGTGGTTGTCCTCAGCGTTGGGATACTGACCCAAATATGCGGATACAACGGAACCGCCCATGCTCATTGGTACAAGAACAACATCCTCGGCGCCTACCTTGTTGTCGGCGATGATGGTGTCGATGAAGGTTTTGAGACCCTCAACATTGTTCTTTGTGTAGGAGAATGCGCAGAAGTTGTAGCAATAGAGGTAGTCCTCGTAATTCTCGCCGAATTTTGCCTTTGCAACATCAGCGCAGGGAATGGAGGTGTAGAAGTGGTGCTTTGCGTGGGATTCAGTACCGATTTCGGCTCTGACTGTGCCGTCGTCGTTGTAGAGAACCTCGGTGTTCGTGGGCCATTCGCTCAAGGGCTTTGTGTAACGGGGAGTGACGACTCTCTCGTCAATTCTCTCTGTCTCCTCGTCAACGATGTTGTAACGGAAAAGGCTTGTTGCAATCTGAACAAGATCCTCATCCTTGACCATATTTCTTCTTGTGAAGAGAGAGCCAATGAGAGCGAGGGCGACCTTGATGATAGCCTTGATTGTGGGCTTGTCGAAGGACTCGTCGAAGTAGTTGTTGAACAGGTTCCAATCGGCGATGAACTTGTCATTCTCGATGAGAGACTCATAGACATCTGGGTCTGTCAGGTCATTGTTTGCGGCGGTTTCCTCGTCAAAGAGGTAGCTCCAGGACTGACCGATACCGGTTACAAATACCACCAGTGCATTCTCGCCTTCCGCAAATACGGATTCAAGCTCGTCTGCAGACGCAACTCTGACGGACGGCTCTGCTTCTACGGTTTCGGTGTTCGCTGCGCTTGCAGGAATGCAAAGACCAGTAACGAGCATCGCAATCGCAAGAATGATTGAGATTGTCTTTTTCATTATATTATCCTCCATAATTTCTTATGTTATTGCCTATTTTACAATTTTGCCCACCATTGCCGGGAATCTTGAGGTGATGTTGTCTGGATTGTAGGACATTGCGATTTTGACCTCAGCCTCATTGTTGCAGGTCCAGAGGGAAAGCTTACGGCCACGGTCGTGGAGAAGCTCTGCAAGTCTGTGACTTGTGGAGGCAAAGTGCATATTTGCGCCTTCACAGTCGTATTTTTCAATTATTGCGGCTATTGCCTCTATGTCCTTCTGATGGCGAAGAATGAGCTTGCAGTTGAGATAACGGGGAATAGTCGGAGAACATTTTGTGACCACATCCATAAATTCTGCATCGATGCCTGTCCAGAAGGCTCTCTTTTGAAGACCATGCCTATTGACAAGCTCCACAACAGATGGAATGAAGTCCGGATTGAAGTTTTTCAGGTCAAGATTTACCATTAAATCGCTCTCTTTTGCGATAAGACCCAGCGCCTCGTCAAGGCTTTCTCCGCCGTCAACACCAGCGTTTCCAGCGTGTATGATTACAGGAGTGCCGTCGTCACGGAAGGTTACATCCACCTCAATCACATCAATCTCGTCCTTGTGAGACAGAATAGTCCTAATTGATTCAAGCGTATTGTCCTGGGTTTCGTATGCGCCAGCATGTGCGGTAATTGTCATTGTATCATCCCCGTTTTATTTTTTCATTACCAAAAGTCCTACACAGTTCCGTCCGCAATGGGATGTAATCGTGCAACCTGCTGTTGTGAAGTAAAGATTTTCGAATTTGCCCTCTTTTTTTGCTTCCTTCATAAGTTCGTCACGTTGAGCCTCGGAGAGACCGGGCGATGCTGTAATAAAGGCGGTTGAGCGGTCCAGGTCGTCACTGTCCGCCAGAACATCATCCAAATACTGCATTTGGGCGTTGTTGATTTTGCCTCTGTATTTTTTGCCCACGCCCAGCTTGCCGTCCTTCATTGTAATGCCGGGCTTGATGCCGAGAATATTTGCGCCGAATGCCACTACACCGGAGCATCTACCGCCCTTTGCCATAAAGTCCAGACGTTCCAAAATGAATGAACAGCGAACCTTTTCGCAAAGCTCAGAGGTCACTCTTGTGATTTCCTCTGCGGAATAGCCCTTGTCACGCATTTCGCAGGCACGGATTGCCGGAAGCGCCATTGCGGTGGACAGGAGCTTTGTGTCTATGACAAAAACACCGTTCATATCTGCTGATGCCGTTACAGCGTTCTGGTGGGTGGATGAAATGGCGGATGACAGGGAAAAATGCACCACGCTGTCGCCGTCCTTGGTAAGTTCGGTGAAGAAGTCCGTGTATTCTCCCACGGATACTGCGCTTGTGCCGGGAAGCTTGCCTGTCTCATCAAATTTTTTGAGCAGGTCGTCGCTGGTGAATCCCACGCCGTCAAGATACTCCTCATCTCCGTAGAATATGTGAAGAGGAGTGGTTTTTATGTCGAATTTTTTAAGAAGCTCTGCCGAAAGGTCTATGGTGGAGTCGGCAGTAATATGTATCTTACTCATTTAATGTCCTCGATTCCGAGAAATTCAAGCTCTTCCTTGCGGTCAGCCTTGCTTTGTGCCTTGACTTGTTCCCTGAGAGCCTTTCTGTTTTTGCCACCGATAATTCCGGTCTTGATGAAGGCGATGATGAACATTCCCACAACGGAACCCGCTGCGCATATAATCAGGTCGGTCATTGTGTCCACGAGTCCTGTCTCGCTGAGAATTTCACTCCGCTGAAGATGGTAGCCGTAAATTCTGTCCATGGTGAACTCGTAAAACTCCCAGGCGACGGAGATGAAAATTGAGAAAAGCAGAGAAAACATGGACGCCAGTGCAGGACTGAGATGTCTCTTTTTGCCCTGCATATTGACGGCAAGATCGTAGCCGAAGCTCACTGCTATGAAGCCGGAGCCGAAGTGCTCTATCATATTTCCGTATTGGAAATTTGTCTTTGCGTTGAGGGTTGGGCAGACAATACAGCCGAAGAAAAGAAGTATGTTAAGAAGAGTCTGGGAGGAGTATCCCACCCTTGTGATGAAGGACCTTCCGCCGAAGAGCTGGAACATATCCCAGAGATGACTGAATGCAATGGAGAACATACCCATAAGGTATTCCGTCACACTGCCGGTGAAAAGTCCGTGTATTCCATATATTAGGAGGCATCCCCGTATCACCCACCACAGAATTTGTTGTGGCATCGGAACGGGAGTAACTGAGTTGAGTTTTTTCATATTGTGTGTTTAGATTGATGGTATTGTTGACGAGGTTTGCTTTTTGTTGGGATGAGCTTTATTCGTCGCAGGAACTGTAAGGCATTAGGCATTAGGGCTAAGGAAATCACTGCGTGATTTGATTGTAGATTGCGTTCCGAAGGTCTATCGAAACCGTCCGCACGCCTCCAAGGGGTGTGCGTTTATATGTTCGCTACGCAACTTTGTGAAACAAGACTTCCCGCTGGACGACTCTATATATAATTATAACAACAAACCGCCACTTTGTCAAGCATCAAAATGTTCAAGTACCTTGAATCCGCCGAGGGATTTTGTGAGGTGTTCAAATTTTGTTATGCCTGCATGACCGATTGTAATAACCGTACCGCCGTTGAATCCCGGCTGATAGCCTGATGCGTAGCCCAGCTTCATGCAATAGGTGAGTCTGACGCCCTCGTATTCCAGGCTAAAATCATTCATATGGTCGTGGCTGCAAAATACATAGCTTGTGCCGCCGGCTTTTACGCTCTCGAAGAAGCCACCGTTGGCAGGAGTGCCGTCCTCATTGCGGGCGCAACAAATTTTCTCGTTGCATTCACCGAAGAGCTTATATTCGTTATTTTCGCTGTTAATTGCAAGATTGTATGCGGTTTCGTATTCCGGCAGCGGAATATGCATAAATGCGGTGATTTCCGCATCGGCAGAGAGCTTTTTTGTGCCTTCACAAACCCACTCATACCACTTGCCCTGAAGCTCATTTTGAGTATTTCCGTGGGAATCCGTCATCACGATGGTTTCCACGATTTTGCCATTTTCGGTGATGTTTATGACATAGTTTCCGCAACCCATTCGGGCATCGCCCTTTTGCATAATGCAGTACTTGCCTGACATCATAACCTCTGCCAGGTAGTCCTCGTCGCAGTTGCCCTCTCTGTCGTGGTTGCCGAATATCGGCGCCCAGGGAGTTTCAAAGCTCTCCATCATATCGGTGAAGTGACGAATTGAGTAGTAGGAGGAATCATCGCAGACCTCATCGCCGGACACAAGAATTAAGTCGGGCTTTACGGTGTCCACCAGGGAACGAACTAAATATTCACCGATGATGTTTGTGAAGAATCTGTATCCGTAGTCGCTGAAATGTACATCCGCAAGATTGAGTACAACAAAATCCCTGTCAGCGGATTTTTCTATGGTTACAGCGTAATTTGCGGTGTATTCGTCAGTTTCGTTCCACACATACTCAGAGGGTGTGCCAGTGTATGCGGTGGATATAATTTCACTCTTATGGAAAATATTTTTCAAAGCTTCCATTCTTGTTGTCTGTTGGGTATAGCCACTTGAATAGCTTGTTGTACCGGCAAATGCAGTTAACATTGCGAGAATTAGGGAAACAAATTTAGTCATTTCAATCACTCAAAAAGAGGTGTGCTGAAATATCTTTCAGCTGTGTCGGGAAGCACTGTTACAACCGTCTTGCCCTTGCCTAAAACCTTCGCAAGCTTAATAGCTGCCGCAACATTGGTGCCACTGGAAATACCGCACATAATGCCTTCACGGGATGCCAGAGCCTTTGCGGTGCCGATTGCCTCATCGTCCTTTATTATGCAGATGTCGTCATAAATTTCAGTGTTGAGAATTTCGGGAATTACGCCGTCGCCGATGCCCATTTGAATGTGAGTTCCGATGGAACCGCCGGAGAGAATTGCCGCATTTTCTGGCTCCACTGCCCAAATAGTCATATCGGGATTTGCCTCTTTGAGAATTTCTCCGATGCCGGTGATTGTACCGCCGGTACCGATTCCGCTGCAAAAGCCGTGTATTGGCTTGCCTGCATCTTTGAGAATTTCCACTGCTGTGCCTTTACGCTGAATTTCCGGATTGGCAGGATTTTCAAACTGCTGTGGCACGAAGACACGACTGTCCTCCGCCTTCATTCTGAGGGCAAGATTTACGCATTCGTCTATACATTCACCGATATTGCCATCGTCGTGAACAAGAATAACTTCTGCGCCGTAGTGGTTGACAAGCTTTCTCCGTTCTTCGCTGACGGAATCCGGCATAATAATTTTTGTCTTGTAGCCTCTGACTGCGCCTACGAGAGCAAGTCCGATGCCCTGATTTCCGCTGGTGGGCTCTACTATTATGCTGTCCTTATTGAGAAGCCCTTTGCTCTCCGCATCCAGTATCATATTGTAGGCTGTGCGGGTCTTGATTGAGCCACCAACATTGAGTCCTTCAAATTTTACCAATATTTCGGCGGAATTTTCATCCGTCATTTTGTTGAGTCTGATGAGAGGAGTGTGTCCCATAGCCTCCAGTATGTTATTGCAAACCATTTTGTACATCCTATTAAAAGTGAAATCAAATTATTATACTACATAAATATGGATTTTGCAAGCATTTTTTTTATATTTATGTACTTGACAAATTCGCTTAAATTTCGTATAATATTTTGAATATTTATAATTGGGGTTATGTAATATGGATTTCAAACCTATAGACAATGTGGGAACTGTCGAGGGTTATGCCCTTGTAAAATCCGTGGAGGTGAAGGTTGCCAAGACCGGAGCCAAATATCTTGATATGGTACTTTCGGACAAGAGTGGCGAAATTAACGCAAAGCTGTGGAATTATCAGCCGGAGTATCATAAATTCGAGTCAAATACAATCGTGAAGGTGAGAGGCTCGATTTCCACCTTTAACAATGCGCCTCAGATGAAAATTGACCGTATACGCAACACCACCGAGGCGGACGCAATCAGCATTGATGACTATGTTCCCTCATCGGAAATTTCTGGCGAGGATATGTATGACATACTGGCGGATATTGTGGAAGGCTTCCAGGATGAAAATCTCCGCAAGCTCACCTCCGCAATCTTGACTGACTACAAGGATCAGCTTCTCTACTGGCCTGCGGCGTTCCGTCTGCATCATGCAATGCGTGCCGGACTTCTCTATCACACCCTTTCAATTGTCCGTATGGCTGAGGTTGTGGCAAAGCAGTATCCGACGGTTGACCGTGAACTTCTTCTCGCAGGAGCAATTCTCCACGATATCGCAAAGACCGATGAATTTGAGCTGAACGGCGTGGGACTGGTGGAAAGATACACCGCCGACGGAAAGCTTGTGGGACACCTGGTGAGAGGCGCAATGATAATCGAGAAATACGGCAACGAACTGGAAATCGACCGGGATACGCTTATGTTACTTGAACATATGCTCATTTCACATCACGGCGAGCCGGAGTTCGGAGCAGCCGTCAGACCGCTGTTTTTAGAGGCTGAAATTCTCTCGGAGCTGGACTCTCTCGATGCGAAGATTTACGAATTTGAGAAGGCGACACAGGACATCAAACCCGGGGAATTTTCCGCACGCCAGTGGGCTCTCGATGACAGAAATCTCTACAATCACGGCAGGAAAGTCATCGAGCCTGTGGCAATAATTACGGAGGATAAATAATGGACTGGACTGAGATAAAAATTAAGGTGCCCACCCGTTTTACCGATACTGCCGGCGCCATAGCAAATATGGTTGTGCCCTACGGAATTTACATCGAGGATTACAGTACTCTTGAGGCGGATGCCCGTGACATCGCCCACATTGATTTAATTGATGAGGAGTTGTTGCAAAAGGACAGAAACACCTCCTGTATTCATGTTTACATTTCTCCAGAGGAAAATCCCGCAGAGGCCATTGCCTTCCTTGAGGAGAGACTCAATGCGGAGAAAATTCCCTTTGAAACAGAGTCGGAAAGCTGTGTTCAGGCGGACTGGATAAACAACTGGAAGAAGTACTTTAAGCCCATTCCCGTTGGTGAAAAACTGCTTATCAGACCCGTTTGGGAGGATGAGTTCGACCCCGGCGACAGAGTGGTGCTGAATTTGGAACCCGGTGTGGCATTTGGCAGCGGTACTCACGAAACCACAAGACTTTGCCTTGCTGCTCTGGAAAAGTACATCACACCCGATACGAAAATGCTGGATGTTGGCTGTGGCAGTGGTATACTTTCCGTTGCGTCGCTTCTTCTGGGAGCAAAGCAGGCGGTGGGAGTCGACATTGACCGACTTGCCGTCAAAACCGCCGCAGAAAACGGAAAAATGAACGGCTTCAATGAACCGGAATACACAGTACTTCATGGAAATCTCACAGATAAAATCAGCGGTAAGTTCGATGTTATCGCTGCAAATATCGTTGCGGATGCCATCATTATGTTATCGGAAAATATCCGTGAATTTATGAATGACGGCGCACATTATATCGTGTCCGGAATTATCGACCTGCGTGAAGACGAAGTGAAAGAAGCCCTCGAAAAGTACGGATTTAAGATTATCGCCCGCCACGAGGACGGCGGATGGATTTGTATGGAATTAGAATAGCAGAGATAAATAGGAAATAAGAAATTATTCCGTTGCGAACATATAGATGCACGGATCCACCCAGTGTCTGTCAATCATTACTACATCTTGTATTTTCGTCAACATTTCAACAGCAATTCAACACAAGTTTTCATAGTTTTCAACATAGTTTTGAACAAGCGAGGTCAAATATGAACACAGTACCGGATTATTTCGGGTCGATGGTATTTGGGGATGTCACTCAGCGTAGCAGGTTACCCAAGGACACCTACAAGGCTCTCAAAAAGACCATGAGTGAGGGTAAGAAGCTCGATCCGCAGATTGCCGACATAGTAGCCAATGCAATGAAGGACTGGGCGATTGAAAAGGGCGCAACCCATTTCACCCACTGGTTCCAGCCCATGACCGGCGTTACGGCGGAGAAGCATGACAGCTTTATTTCACCATTCGGCGATGATAATGTCATAATGGAATTTTCCGGCAAGGAGCTTGTTCGAGGCGAACCAGATGCCTCCAGCTTTCCGTCAGGTGGTATACGCAGTACCTATGAGGCGAGAGGCTACACTACATGGGATCCCACATCCTATGCTTTTATAAAAGACAATGTCCTATGCATACCCACTGCATTTTGTTCCTATGGCGGTGAGGCGCTGGACAAAAAAACACCTCTTCTGCGATCCATGGAAGCGGTATCTAAGCAGGCTCTTCGTGTGGTGAAGCTTTTTGGTAATCCCAATATTACTCATATAAAAACCACCGTTGGACCTGAGCAGGAGTACTTTCTTGTCGACAAAAAGGACTACGAAAAAAGGCGGGATTTGCGTTATTGCGGACGGACTCTTTTCGGAGCGGCGCCCTCAAAGGGTCAGGAGCTTGACGATCACTATTTTGGAGCAATAAATCCGAGAGTTTCGGCGTTTATGAAAAAGCTGGACGAGGAATTGTGGAAACTGGGCATCCTTGCGAAAACAGAGCATAAAGAGGCGGCTCCCGGTCAATTCGAGCTGGCGCCCATATTCACCACTACCAATATCGCCACGGACCACAATCAGATTATGATGGAGCTTATGCAAAAGATAGCTCCGGAATTCGGACTTGTGTGCATCCTTGCGGAGAAACCATTTGCCGGTGTGAACGGCAGTGGTAAGCACAACAACTGGTCGCTTACCACGAATTTGGGCGATAACCTTCTTGAACCTGGTGATACGCCCTATGAAAATGCTCAATTTCTGCTCTTTCTCTGTGCTGTAATTCAGGCGGTGGACGACTATCAGGAGCTTTTGAGAATATCTGTTGCCAGCGCCGGCAATGACCATCGTCTGGGCGCTGCGGAGGCTCCTCCTGCGGTAGTATCCGTATTTTTAGGTGACGAACTGACCGCAATACTGGATGCAATTGAGAGCAATTCTGCCTACGAGCAGAGCGAAAAGGTGCAAATGAAGGTGGGCGTACACACTCTACCAAGATTTCCAAAGGATACCACCGACAGAAACCGCACGTCACCCTTTGCATTCACCGGCAATAAGTTCGAATTTCGTATGCCTGGGTCATCTGATTCCGTATCGGCAGCAAATACCGTTCTGAACACAGCGGTGGCGGAGAGCCTTCGGCAATATGCAGACAGGCTGGAAAACTGTGTGAATTTCAATGATGAATTACATTTGCTCATTCAGGAGGTTATTCGTAAGCATAAGAGGATAATTTTTGGCGGAAACGGATATGACGACAAATGGCTTGCCGAGGCGAAAAAGAGAGGACTTGCAAATCTTCCTGCAACGCCGGATGCTCTGGCGCATTATCTCGATGAGAAGAATGTCCGTCTGTTTGAGACTCATAAGGTGTACACGGCTGCCGAAATGCGTGCAAGGAAGGACATCGCAACCGAGCGGTATTGTAAGGTACTGAACATCGAGGCAAGGACCATGACGGAGATGCTCCGCCGTGACATTCTGCCGGCAATCGGCAACTACGCAGGCAGGCTCTGTGAATATGCTGCTGCAAAGAAGTCGTTTTTGGGATTTGGCTCAACAAGTGAATACGAAACTGCCGCCAACCTGACAACCTACTCCAATGAGCTTTACAGAAAGGCTTGCACTATGGAGATGAAAATCGACGAGGTGAACGACATCGCCGACATTTCTGACAGAGCCTTTGCATATAAGAATGTCATAATTCCGTTGATGGAGGATATTCGCAAAATTGCCGATATGGCGGAATGCATTACCGCAAGGGAATATTGGCCGTATCCGACTTATGGAGATATGCTGTTCGGAATATAGTAAATAGGAAATGGCTCCGAATTTTAATTTTTGGAAAAAGCAAACTTTATCCGTCGCAATAAGTATAAGGCATTAGGCAGGGCATTAGGGCAGAGGAAATCACTGCGTGATTTGATTATAGAGTCCGTTCTGTAGGTTTTATTCCGAATTGCGCAGAAGAACCCATCTCGCCAGCAAGACTAATAAGGAGACTCAATGTACGAACATTTGATTGAGAAAAAAATATTCTCCGAGGAGATATTCAATGGAAAGCTTCTTCATGTTTTCCGAGACAAAGTATGTCTTCCCAACGGTAAGGAGACAATTCGTGAATACATCCAGCACAATGGCGCCGTTGCGGTAGTTCCTCTGTTTGAGGACGGCACAGTGCTTGTTGAACGGCAGTTCCGTTATCCATTTGATTCGGTTATGCTGGAAATACCCGCCGGAAAAATTGACCCGGGTGAAAATCCTCTCACAGCGGCAGAACGGGAGCTTCGTGAGGAGACCGGCTATGTGAATGCGAAATTTACGCCCATTGGTGAATTTCTGCCATCGGTGGCGTATACAACGGAGGTCATCTACCTGTACATCGCCACAGGAATGACGGATTCTGGTGTCCGTGAGCTTGACGACAACGAGTTCCTGGATACGGAAAGAATACCTCTCACAGAGCTTGTAAATATGGTTATGAACGGAAAAATCCGTGACTCAAAAACTCAGACTGCAATACTGAAAACATATCTTTTGGAGAGTGCAAAATGAAATACGAAAACAACTGGAAAAGCATTGATTCAAGACCTGTACCCGAGTGGTTCGCAGACGCAAAATTCGGAATTTTCATCCACTGGGGCATTTATTCCGTACCTGCCTATGCTCCTAAGAAACAGCTTGCTGAGTGGTACGGTGATCACATACACAGAAATAATGTCGAGGGCGATGCTACTCACAAGGCGATTGTGGAACATCACAACAAACACTATGGCGAAAATTTCCGTTATGAGAATTTCGTCACCGACTTCACCGCAGAGAATTTCAATGCTGATGAGTGGGTGAAGCTCTTTGAGAGAGCCGGCGCAAAGTATATGAATCTGGTGTCCAAGCATCACGATGGCTTTTGTATGTACAAGTCCGACTACGCCTGGAACTGGAACAGCGTGGACATCGGGCCGAATCGTGACTTCTGCCGTGAACTTAAGGATGCCTGCGACAAGACGGATGTGAAGTTCGGCGTGTATCATTCCATCTATGAGTGGTATAATCCTCTTTACCTGAAAAATCCGGAACAGTATGCTTTGGAACATCTCATTCCTATGCTCAAGGAACTCATTACGAAGTATGAGCCTGCAACACTCTTCACTGATGGTGAGTGGGATCATCATTCTGACACATGGCACAGCACGGACTTCCTGGCATGGCTCTATAACGAGTCACCCGTGAAGGATTACATCGTTCCAAATGACCGCTGGGGCAAGGACACAAGAGGCGCCCATGGTGGCAATTTCACCACCGAGTACGGCAATATCGGCATATATGGCGAGGTCATCACTGACGAGGACAAACCAGTTGAGGAGTGCAGAGGTATCGGCGGCTCATTCGGTTGGAATAAATTCGAGGAGTGCGAGGACTATCTCACCGAGGACGAGCTCATCAAAATGTTTGTGAATCTGGTGTCCCGTGGCAGCAACCTTCTGCTGAACATCGGTCCCACAGCCGACGGCAGAATTCCCGTTATTATGCAGGAGCGACTTCTTCAAATGGGCGACTGGCTTCGTGTCAACGGCGAAGGAATTTACGGCACGAGAAAGTACATCGTCAAGGATGACGGCGACCTGCGTTACACGAAAAAAGGCGATGACAAATTCGTCTTTACCTTCAAGTTCCCGTTCGGAGATATTGAAACGGAAATTCCCTATGATTCCGCATACAAGGCATCACTTATGGGCTATGATGGCGAAATCCGCACCTGCGAAAAGGACGGAAAACTTGTACTGAGCTTCGACCCGATTAATCCCTCTGAAGTCGCATCGAGATGTGTCTGGGGCTTCAAAATCACCAAATGAAAACGAAGGACATAATTCTCACATTGCTTAAAGCCGGGATTGCAATGACGATTTTCGTTGTGGCAATCGTAAACTACGACACTCTTTCTACATTGGATGTTACGAAGCTGGTGGCGTTGAGCGAAAATGTCCTGGTGATGAGCCTCATCGTAATCGGTGTATATGTGCTGAAATCCGTGGTTTTCGTTGTGCCGGCGTCACTTGTGTATGTGGCTGTGGGAGTGGTTTTCCCGAAAGGCTATGCCGTAATTCTCAATATGATAGGAATTGTCCTTGAAGTCACGGTAACCTATTTGCTGGGGCTGTTTATCGGCTCGGATGCGGTGTATAAGCTACTCGCCAAAAGAGAAAAGGGCAAAAAGCTGTTGGAGAAGGACATTCAAAACAAGGCATCTGTCATTATTGGTATCAGAGCTGTGCCTGCCTTTCCCATTGACTTTGTCAGTCTGTTTTTCGGCGCATCAAGATGTAATTTTCCAAAGTACCTTGCCTGCTCCGTGCTGGGAATTTCCTGGCGTGTAATTGCTTTTACAATTCTTGGTAGCGAATTTTTCGACTGGATTCCCATAGATAAAATCGTACTCGTTGTTATATGCTGTATTCCCGTTGGCGTTGCGGTGTATCTTGTGCGGAAATTTTGGAAGAGTAGGCAATAGTTGAGTACCGAAGGTTTGTTTCGGAAAATTAGTCTTACCGTTCAATTGGATAAAAGTCTTTGCTTGGCGTGGGGGGTTCTTCGTTCACTCTCCGAATAAACTCCCGTAGCCGTCTG
>R06__coassemble_107_pt1 | contig 32109 bp, 26 predicted proteins | sample R06__metabat2_low_PE_028 | metagenome-assembled genome bin R06 | reverse complement strand
GAACCCCCCTCGCCAGGCTCTTCGCCTGGCCCTCTCCCCCAAGGGGGCGTGCGGTAATTCGCTACGCTGGTTTATCAAGGGGGGCGTGCGATGTGCTACGGAACTTCGCTCGGGGATTCAAGAGGACTTGCGTTATTCCACTACACTGCTTTTCGACCCCCTCGCCAGCAAGCTGGCCCTCTCCCCCTTTCAGGGGGCGTGCGAACGGCTGGGCGACTGCGTTCGAAATTTGGGGCGTGCGATGTGCTACGGGACTTCGCTCGGGGATTCAAGGGGCGTGCGGTCGGTTCAGATAGACTTTCGAAACGCAACCTATAATCAAATCGCTTGCGATTTCCTCAGCCCTAGTGCCTAATGCCTAATGCCTTTTCGTTCCTGCGACGAATAAAGCTCGCACCAAATCATCTCGCATCGGAAGATAATTGCCAGGCTAAAAAAATACAAATTTCCTCTTGACAAGATAATAAAAAAGTGGTATTATAAGTTTTAATTTAATAAAAGCGTTGACGGAGACGGACAGACGTGCAAATTCCAGAGAGCCGACGGTTGGTGTGAGTCGGTATGAACACATCTCTTCTTATCACTCCCGAGCTGGATGCAGGAAAGGTTTTACTTAGTAGAAGCATCCCGTGAATCCGCGTTAGAGAAAAATGAGTGGCAGATTTTCTGCAATTTGAGTGGTACCGCGGGTTAATCTCGTCTCAAAGAAATTTGGGGCGAGTTTTTTTGTCCCGAACGGAGTGTACAATATGAATTCATCAACAAATCTTGCCTACGAGGTTGCTCTTCGTATCCGTGAAATGCGTGGTATAACGGGCTATTCCACCTCAGAAATGGCTAATCTCACCGGAGTTACCGAGGAGGAGTACATCGCATACGAGCAAGGCGAAAGAGACTTACCTTTCACCTTTATGCACAAGTGTGCCCTGACCTTCGGAATTGAGCTTACGGAGCTTCTGGAAGGCGAAAGCTCAAGGCTCACAAGCTACGCAATCACCCGAGGCGGTAAAGGTATTATCACCGCAAAGGAGGATGGCATCGAAATCCGCAATATGGCGGCGATGTTCAAAAGCAAGCTTGCGACTCCATATTATGTCACCTACGAATATTCAGCTGAGCTTCAGGATAAGCCCATTCATACCACAACCCACGCAGGTCAGGAGTTCGACCTGATTCTCAAGGGCAGTTTGAAGGTCAGAGTTGGGGATCACGAAGAAATTCTCCACACAGGCGACAGCATATTCTACAACTCCTCCACTCCTCACGGTATGATTGCACTTGACGGCAACGACTGCACATTCCTGGCAATGATTATGGCAGGCAACGAGGAGGATCAGGTACTGCATATCCGTCCAAGGAACGCCGACATCGAGAACATTCCATATATCTGCGACAGCTTTATTGAGCCCGTTGAAGACGAAAATGGCTCTCTCACCGACATCAAATTCCACAACGAGAACGAATTCAACTTCGCCTTCGACATCGTGGACGGCATCGCAAAGAGAGATCCGGATAAGCTTGCCATGGTTCATATTGCCGACGATATGACAGAACGCCGTTTCACCTTCAAGGATATGAAGGACTACTCAAATCAGGCAGCGAATTACTTCACAAGTCTGGGCATCCAGCGTGGCGACAGAGTTATGCTGGTTCTCAAGCGTCATTATCAGTTCTGGTTCAGTATTCTCGCTCTTCATAAAATCGGCGCAATCGCAATTCCCGCAACAAATCAATTGGTAGCTCATGACTACGAATATCGTTTCAAGAGTGCCGGAGTTTCGGCGATAATCGCAACCTCCGACGGCGATGTTTCTCATCAGATTGAGCTTGGAGAAAAGGCTGCGGATACGACTCTTACGAAAATCATCGTTGGTGAAAAGAAGGATGGCTGGCACGACTTCAATGGTGAATTCGAGCTATTCAGTCGCCGTTATAGACGCAGAGAAAACAGTCCCTGTGGCGAGGATCCGATGCTGATGTTCTTCACCAGCGGTACCAGTGGCTACCCGAAAATTGCGTTACACAACTACAAATACGCTCTCGGACACTTTGTCACAGCGAAATACTGGCATTGGGTACAGCGTGACGGTCTCCACTTCACCATAAGTGAAACCGGCTGGGGCAAGGCTCTCTGGGGCAAGCTCTACGGACAATGGCTCTGTGAAGGCGCAGTTTTCGTCTACGACTTCGACCGCTTCGATGCGGAAAAAATCCTGCCTCTGTTCAAGAAATACAACATCACCACCTTCTGTGCTCCGCCAACGATGTACAGAATGCTCATCAAGAAGGATTTGTCCAAATTCGACCTGTCCACCATCATCCACGCAACTACCGCAGGCGAGGCTCTCAATCCGGAGGTGTTCGACCAGTTCAAGAAGGCAACGGGTCTGAGTATCGCAGAGGGCTTCGGTCAGACGGAAATCACTCTCGGTATAGCAAATCTCACCGGTATGAGCGTGAAGGTTGGTTCAATGGGTAAGCCTGTTCCCGGCTACGGCATCGACATTGTGGACACCGAGGGCAAACGCACCGAGGACGGTATGATAGGCGAAATCGTTGTTCATACCCAGGAGAAAAAGCCCTGTGGACTGTTTATGGGCTACTACAACGACAAGGAACGCACCGATTCCGTTTGGTATGATGGACTCTACCACACCGGTGACCTTGCATGGCGTGACGAGGACGGCTACTTCTGGTATGTGGGCAGAGCTGACGATGTCATCAAGTCCAGTGGCTACCGCATAGGACCATTCGAAATTGAGAACGTCATTATGGAGTTGCCATATGTTCTGGAATGTGGCGTAAGCGCTGCTCCGGACGAGGTAAGAGGTCAGGTTGTCAAGGCATCAATAGTCCTTGTTCAGGGTACGGAAGGTACGGATGAGCTGAAAAAAGAAATCCAGAACTATGTAAAAACCCACACAGCTCCCTACAAATATCCTCGTATTGTGGAATTTAAGGAGGAGCTTCCAAAAACAATCAGCGGTAAAATCATCCGCAATAAGTTATGATAAACAGCTACAAAAGACTTTCACTTTTTGCAGGACATTACGGCTCCGGCAAGACCAATATAGCCGTGTCCTTCGCAAAATATGTGAATCAGCGTGAACAAAAGGTCACCGTGGCGGATTTGGACATAGTAAATCCATATTTCCGAACAAAGGACAGCGAGGATGAGCTTAAAAATCTTGGAATTGACCTAATCGTATCCCAGTTTGCCAACTCCAATTTAGACGCTCCGGCACTGCCTAAGGAAATCTACTCACTGATTTGTGACAGCTCCACCTTCGGCGTACTAGACATCGGTGGCGACGACAGAGGTGCCCTGGCTCTCGGACGATACACACCTTACATACTTGAGGAAAACAACTATGAGATGTATCTTGTTGTGAACAAGGCTCGTCCACTGACAAGGACTGCGACGGACACCTTGGCAGTTATGCACGAAATCGAAAACGCCTCCGGACTGCCGTTCACCGCTGTGATAAACAACTCCAACATCGGCTCGGATACCACTGCGGAATATGTACTTGACAGTATGAGCTACGCAGAGGAGGTCTCTGAAAAATCCGGACTTCCGCTTGCCTTCACCACGGTAAAAGCCGATTTATACCACAGTCTCTCCGACAAAATCCACGACCTGTTCCCTGTCGAACTGCAAAAATTATATTATCAACTGACCTAAGGAGGATACATAAATGGCAAAACTTACATTCAAAGAAGAGCTTTGCAAGGGCTGCGGTCTGTGTGTCAATGCCTGTCCCAAGGGCATACTCAGACTTTCACCCAACAGATTAAACCATAAAGGTCACTCACCTGTGGAGCTGACCGACGAGAACGCCTGCATAGGCTGTGCATCCTGCGCACTGATGTGCCCGGATTGCGTAATCAAGGTGGAGCGTTAGGAGGAATTATTATGCAGGAAAAAGTTTTAATGAAAGGTAACGAAGCAATCGCAGAGGCTGCAATTCTCGCCGGCTGCCGTCATTACTTCGGCTATCCCATTACTCCCCAGACCGAGGTTGCGGCATATATGTCCAAAAAGATGCCCAAAATCGGCGGAACCTTCCTTCAGGCTGAGAGCGAAATCGCCGCTATCAATATGGTTTACGGTGTATCCTCCACAGGTCACAGGGTTATGACATCCTCATCCTCACCTGGAATTGCCCTGAAATGCGAGGGTATTTCCTACCTTGCCGGCGCAGACCTTCCGGCACTTATAGTCAATGTTCAGAGAGGCGGTCCTGGTTTAGGCGGTATTCAGCCTTCCCAGAGTGACTATCACCTTGCCACAAAGGGTCCCGGTCACGGCGACTTCCATGTACTCTGCTTCGCTCCTGCATCAGTTCAGGAAATGGCAGACCTTACAGCCCACGCCTTCGACCTGGCAGAGAAATACAGAATGCCCGCAATGCTCCTTGCAGATGGTACAATGGGTCAGATGATGGAGCCTGTGGTACTTCCTGAGCCCACTGAAAAGAGCGAAAATGACCTGTCCTGGGCAGTTTCCGGTACAGAATGCAAGCGTGAGCATCACATCATCAACTCACTCTATCTCTCTCCCGCAGAGCTGGAAAAGCTTAACATCGCCCGTTTCGACCGTTACAAGGTCATCGAGGAAAAGGAGGCAATGTGGGAAGAATTTATGATGGATGATGCGGAAATTTGCATCGTATCCTACGGCATCACCGCAAGAATTTCCCGTAACGCCATCGTTGAGGCTCGCAAACAGGGTATCAAGGTTGGTATGATTCGTCCCATAACCGTATGGCCGTTCCCGAAGAAACCACTTCTTGAGGCTGCAGAAAAGGTCAAGGGCTTCATCTCCGTTGAGCTGAATATGGGTCAGATGAAGGATGACATCGAGCTTGCAATAAAGTGTAAGAAACCGGTTGAGCTGTGCTTCAGAGTCGGCGGTATGATTCCGTCGCCGGACGAGGTTCTCGAGCAAATCAAAAAAATGAACGGAGGTAAGGAATAATGGTAGTATTCGATAAACCGAAGGCTCTCACGGATGCCGTACTTCACTACTGCCCCGGATGTCCTCACGGAATAGTTCACCGCCTTGTTGCAGAGGCTATCGACGAGCTGGGAATTGAAGGAAAAACCATAGGTATAGCTCCGGTGGGATGCTCCGTTATGGCATATGACTACTTCACATGCGATATGATTGAGGCGGCTCACGGTCGTGCTCCGGCTGTGGCAACTGGCGTAAAAAGAGCTCTTCCCGACAATATAGTATTCACCTATCAGGGCGATGGCGACCTTGCATCAATCGGACTTTGCGAGACCGTTTCCACTGCCGCAAGAGGTGAAAACATCACAATAATATTCATCAACAACGCAATTTACGGTATGACCGGCGGTCAGATGGCTCCCACATCACTCATCGGTCAGGTAACTCAGACCTCTCCTTACGGCAGAAATCCCGAAACCCAGGGCTATCCGTTGAAGGTTTGTGAGCTTCTTGCCACACTTGAAGCTCCACAGTACATCGAGAGAGTCACCGTAAACAATGTGAAGAATGTCAGACACGCCAAGGCTGCAATCAAGAAGGCATTCCAAAATCAGGTTGAGGGCAAAGGCTTCTCTTTTATTGAGGTGGTTTCATCCTGTCCAACAAACTGGGGTATGACTCCCGTTAAGGCGTTGGAATGGATTGAGAGCGATATGCTGCCCTACTATCCTCTCGGCGTATACAGAGATAAGGAGGCTCAGAACAATGGCTGATTATAATATAGTTATAGCTGGCTTCGGCGGTCAGGGTCTTCTCTTCTCCGGCAAGGTTCTCGCCTATGCTGGACTTGTGGAGGGTAGAGAGCTGTCATGGCTTCCCTCTTATGGTCCGGAGATGCGTGGCGGTACAGCAAACTGCAATGTTATATTGAGCGACATTCCAGTAGGTTCACCCATTGTTGAACATCCCAATGTGCTTATGGTTATGAACGAGCCGTCACTTGACAAGTACGAGGCTGCTGTGGTTCCCGGCGGAAAGCTCTTCATCGATTCCACACTCATCACACGCAAAATTAACCGCACCGATGTGACTGCATATTATGTTCCTGCAACAAAAATGGCAGCAGATATGGGCATTCCCACACTTGCCAATATGATTCTCCTGGGCACTCTCATCAGAGAAACTGGTTGCGTGAAGGACGAGAGCATTCCTGATGCGCTCCACAAGGTCATTCCAGCAAGAAAGGCTGACCTCTACGACTACAACATCAAGGCAATCAACACCGGCAAGGAATATGTGGCTGGTTAAGAATCAGGCAACAGTAGGTTTTCGTGAATTTTCCGGAAACCTGCTTTTTTATTTTCCGACTTGCTGCCGCAAAGAAAATGACAAATAGACTTCCGGAAACGATCGCACGCCCCATTGAGGGAGAGGGCGTGCGAACGGTTTTGATAGACTTTTGGAGTCGACTCTATAATCAAATCACGCAGTGATTTCCTTATTACTAGTGCCTAGTGCCTAATGCCTAATGCCTAGTGCCTATTTATAAAGTCTTCCTTCGGAAGTCTCGCTGGTGCAAAAATAAAGTTTTTTTGAGATAACTTCTTGACAGGTTGATACAATTGGATATAATATCTATGCAGATAGGAAATATTCCACAGATAGACTTTCGAAACCCGGTATAGAAAAAAATAAAACGGGCCATTTTTTGACCCATTTTGTTTCAGAATTTACAAGCACCCAGGGCGGCGACAGTACCGTCGGCAGCGGCAGTTGTAAGCTGGCGAGCAGACTTTGTTCTCACATCACCGCAGACGAAAATATTGTCGTACTTCGTCCTGCAACTCTCGTCCGAGATTATGTATCCGCCATGGTCAAGCTCCAAAAGTCCATCCACAAGAGTACTTGAAGGCACCTGTCCAACGCAGACAAACAAAGCGGATGTGTCTAACCTTTCGCCATTCACGGAAATTCCTTCAAGCTCGTTTCCACCATAAAGGTTCTCAACACGAGATGACTTTTTTTGTATGATGTTTTCCGTATTAGCAACCCTTTCCACAAGCTCTTCATCGGCTCTGTATGTATCTCTGCGATGAATGAGGTACACCTTGTGACAAATTGCGGAGAGATAAATTGCAGCGGTCAGGGCTGTATTGCCTCCACCCAGGACTGCCACAGTCTTGCCTTTGTACAGGGCTCCGTCACACACAGCGCAGTAGGAAATACCTTTGCCGGTAAGTTCCTCCTCACGGTCAAGTCCAGCTCTCCTGTGATGGGCTCCCGTTGCGATGATGAGTGAATCGCAGGAGTATTCGCTGTATTCGGTTGTGACTGTACAGGGCTTCCCTGGGATAATTTTAACGGCGGTATCGAAGTCGATTTCAGCGCCGAGAGCATCTGCCTGTGAATAGAGCCTGTCGGACAGCTCCAAACCACTGATTTTCTCAAATCCGGGATAATTTTCAACCGTAGGCGAGGTCGCAATTTGTCCACCGATACCAGAGCCCTCGATGACAAGCACTGACTTGCCTGCTCTGGACGAATAAATTGCCGCCGTCAAGCCGGAAATTCCACCGCCGATGATAATAATATTGTAGTGTTTCATGAATTAAAACTTATGCTTATAGGGAACAAAATTCGCATTTTTTTACGACTTTGTCCCCTAAAACGCCAAATTTGAAATTATTTTTCCGAGTATGCCTTTATTGCGCCAGCGCCACCGTAGAGTTTACCGTCAGCACCCACAAGTGTCGGAGCCTGCTTTATACCAAGGCTAATGGTGAGTTCGGCGTTGTCCTCTGCGTCAATCACGGTGTAGGCAATACCGGCTCTGTCCAAAATTGCCTTTGCAGCTCTGCAATTGGGGCAGGTCTTTGTGGTGAAGAGGTAGTTTACACCGCTTTCAAGAGCTGGAACAGAATTGACATCCGGCTGGGACTTCTCCACAAGCTCAACCTTCTCCTCATTGCCATCACGACGAAGAACGGAGGTTTCGATGTTGTAGAGCTTTCTGCGTTTGAATTCCTCTGCCTTGCCGTCGTTCCAGTTCTGAACCGGACGATAGTAGCCTGTGATACGGCTGTAAACCTCGGCAGACTTGCCACAGGTCGGGCAGGTGAAATGCTCGCCTACGATGTAGCCGTGATCCTTGCACACAGAATATGTGGGCGAAAGAGTGTAGTAGGGCAGTTTGTAGTTCTCAGCTATCTTGCGGACAAGATTTGCGGCAGCCTTCCAGGAGGGCAGTTTCTCACCCAGGAAGGCATGGAATACAGTACCGGAGGTATAGAGAGTCTGAAGTTCATCCTGAATATCAAGAGCTGAGAAGATGTCATCGGTGTAGCCCACAGGAAGGTGACTGGAATTGGTGTAATAGGGTGTTCTGTCGCCTTCACTTGCGGTGATGATGTCAGGATAACGCTTCACATCATGCTTTGCAAGACGGTAGGATGTGGACTCTGCGGGAGTTGCCTCCAGGTTGTACAGGTCGCCGTACATCTCCTGATAATCGGAGAGACGCTCTCTCATATGATTGAGCACATTCTTTGTAAATTCCTGTGCCTCCTCGTGGGTAAGGTCCTTACAAATCCAGCTTGCGTTGAGACAAGCCTCATTCATACCCACAAGTCCGATGGTACTGAAATGATTTTCAAAGGTACCGAGGTAACGCTTTGTATAGGGATAGAGTCCGTCGTTGAGGAGCTTGGAAATAATCTCTCTCTTGACCTTAAGTGAACGGGCGGAGATGTCCATCATCTTGTCGAGTCTGCGATAGAACTCTCCCTCGTTTTCGGAGAGGTATGCAATTCTGGGCATATTGATTGTAACAACGCCCACTGAACCAGTGCTTTCGCCGCTACCGAAGAAACCGCCGGACTTCTTGCGAAGCTCACGAAGGTCAAGACGAAGACGGCAACACATGGAACGAATGTCCGAGGGCTCCATATCGCTGTTGATGTAGTTTGAGAAATAGGGAGTGCCGTATTTGCTGGTCATCTCAAAGAGAAGTTTGTTGTTCTCTGTCTCGGACCAGTCGAAGTCCTTTGTGATGGAGTAGGTGGGAATAGGATACTGGAAGCCTCTGCCGTTGGCGTCACCTTCAATCATAACCTCAATGAAGGCACGGTTGACCATATCCATTTCCTTCTTGCAGTCCTTGTACTTGAAGTCCATCTCCTTGCCACCGACGATAGCTGGAAGCTCTGCAAGGTCGTTGGGAACAGTCCAGTCAAGGGTTATATTGGAGAATGGTGCCTGTGTACCCCATCTGGAAGGTGTGTTCACTCCATAAATGAAGGACTCAATACACTTTTTTACTGCCTCATAGGGAAGATTGTCCGCCTTAACAAAGGGTGCAAGGTAGGTGTCGAAGGATGAAAATGCCTGTGCGCCAGCCCACTCATTCTGCATAATGCCAAGGAAGTTTACCATCTGGTTGCAGAGAGTTGCGAGATGCTTTGCTGGAGCGGATGTGATTTTTCCGGGAATACCGCCCAAGCCCTCCTGAATGAGCTGTTTGAGTGACCAGCCTGCGCAATAACCTGTGAGCATGGACAGGTCGTGGAGGTGAATATCGGCGTTTCTGTGGGCATTGGCTATCTCCTCATCGTAAATCTCGGAGAGCCAGTAATTCGCCGTAATTGCGCCGGAGTTGGAAAGAATGAGTCCGCCGACAGAATATGTAACGGTGGAATTTTCCTTAACTCGCCAGTCGGAAAGATGAACATAGTTGTCCACAAGCTCCTTGTAATCAAGGAAGTTGGATTTGAGATTACGGATTTTCTCTCTCTGCTTACGATAGAGAATGTAACTCTTCGCAACCTCTGAATATCCGCAGGCGATAAGCACGGACTCAACGCTATCCTGAATGTCCTCAACCGTCACCGCATCATCCTTGATTTTTGACGCATAGTCGGCTGTAACCTTAAGGGAAATAAGGTCAATTATATCCTTATTATATTGGACATCCTGAGCCTGGAATGCCTTTTCAATAGCAGATGAAATTTTCGCAAGGTTAAAATCCGCAATCTTGCCGTCTCTTTTAACTACTCTATACATCTATCTTCTCCTGTTTGGTTAATTAAGTACTACATAAAAATTCTGCCCTTTTTGCGAGCAGAATTACTATAACATACTTTTGCGAAGTTGTCAAGAGTTTTTTCAATATTTTGTATTTAATTTTTTACATCTATGAGAAACACCACAATATATTGTGGTAGCTATATCCCGCGTGTTTCACAGACTTCAACGAAATCCGCCATATACAGGGCAATTTGACGCATTTCATCTTTTGGCATTGGTGTGTAGTCTATGCCCAGGAGGTTTCCAGAATCCACAAAATTTTGAAGAAAATACCGTTTTGCACCCTGTATCCATTGAGCAATTTTTTCGAAATCCGCCTTCTCGTGAAGCTCATTCACGACGGTTGTACGAAATTCGTAATCAACTCGGTTTTCCAAAAGAAGTGACACACTCTCCTCAATGGGAGCCAAGTCGAAATTCTTTATACCTGCTGTGATGGCGTATTTCTCCCTGGAATTTTTGATGTCCATGGCAACATAGTCCACAAGGCCTTTATCAATGAGTTCACGCAAAAGAGCTGGTCTGGAGCCATTTGTGTCAAGCTTAATATCGTAGTCCAAAGACTTGATTTTCTCGCAGAACGGCACAATTTCGGGATGCAGAAGAGGTTCGCCACCGGTAATACCCACACCATCCAAAACGCCCTGACGTTTTTTTAGGTAATCGAAAAACTCATCCTCGGAGATTTGTCCGCTTTTATCTATGTCAATTACAAGCGACGCATTATGACAAAACGGGCAGCGGAAGTTGCAGCCGCCCGTGAAAATTGTACAGGCTGTTCTGCCGGGATAATCCAGCAGAGTCAGCCTTTGAAATCCGCAAATTTCCATTTTAACCGAAAATTTTGTCGATAATGAGCTTGAAGAGGACGAAAATTCTGAGACCGAGAATCTGGCGTCCAATACGGGTAAGGACAGCACTGAAGGACTCGTCTCTTTCGTAGGTCAGAGGCTCTGTGCCGTCATCGATTGTGAATGCCTGAGTGAGAGTAACACCGCCTTCACCGATGAGCTGGCAACGGACATAGAGGAAGTCCTCGGAGCCTTCAATGGTATCAAGGTCGATGGTATAGGTGTTGTAGTCGCTGGTCTGCTCATAGTCAACCTCGGCGATAACATTGCCATTTGCAACCCACATAAGGTTGTTTGCTTCATTGAAGGAAACGGTAATCTTGTGTCCGTCAACGGAGATGTTGTTGAACATCGGGTATGCAAGTCCCTGATTTGCAGCATCCAGCTCGGTATCTGGACCGAATTTATCCGGATCCTCACGAAGGCAACGGGTCACGCAGAAGAATGAACCGCTCTGCATGGTTTCCTTGATATTCTCAACGGTATTTTCCTCCATCATAAATACGGAGAAGGTTGCGTCAACTCTATCAAGGGTGTGGGCATCGGAATTTGAGAAGGCGATAACATTCTTGCCATATGGAAGGCAAGTCATAAGAAGGTTGTCCCAGAGATCTCTGTCGTAAGGCGTGGTGTGATTCAGCTCGTTGAACACCTCCATACCAATGCAGGAATCATAGCGAAGAAGAATGTCAGCCATGTAATTCACGGTATCCGGGTCAGAGCAAGCGGCTCTGTTGCCAGCAGAATTTATTCTATCACCGGGATGATTGATGAAGCTTATTCCACCGTAGTAGTCGCAAAGGCTTACAGCGCCCTCGTAGTCATTCTCAAAGCCAAGGTAGTTGTTACCCGCATAGGTGGGCATAAACATACCGTTTACATGGTCCTTTGTGATGGTGAGACCGTTCAGCTCATTGCCACCTGCGACACAGGTCATACCGTAGCCTCTTGCCACGCCGTCAACGGGATATGTACCAGTTGTAACAGCCTCATACTCCTCGTCTGTAAGGTAGGTTACCTTGTTGCCGATGATGTACTGATACCAGTAAAGCGGGATGGAATTCGGAACTTCATTCCACTCCTTGCCTGTGACAGCATGGTCGGTCATAGCAAGGAAGTCAAAGCCCTGTCTGTAATACTCCATTATCATATCGTAGTTGTCGACACTTGCATCGCTGATTGTGGAATGAGTGTGGAGGTTGCCCTTGTAGGCACTCCATGCACCGTCGCCACTCCAGATTACATCCTCATATGGAGATACTATCGTGTAGCTCTTTGAGGTGTCGGCAGATACGGATACGGAAAATGTGAGGAGAAATACAAGAAGGATGGATACGGACTTGATGATTGCCTTTTTCATTATATATATCTCCTTATCGTGAAAAATTTGCAGTCAACAGCTTTCTTATGAACGAAGCAATGCGCCGATTTTGCCGAGGGCTTCAACTGCCTTCTTGACCGCCTTGTCAGCTTCTTCATCCGTGAGAGTTCTGTCGGGAGCTCTGAAACGAAGACTGAAAGCTACGCTCTTTTTGTCGGAGGCAATCTGTTCACCCTGATAGACATCGAAGAGACTCAGCTCCTCAAGAAGCTTGCCGGCAGCATTGGCAATAAGCTCGTGAAGAGTCATTACAGGAATATCTCTGTCGCAGACGAAGGCAAGGTCTCTGGTCATCGCCGGGAACTTAGGCAGGCTCTTGTACTTGGTCTCTGTCTTGCGAAGGTCAAAGAGCTTGTCGAAGTCAATATCAGCGACATAAATTCTCTCTGTTACGGCGTAGTTGTCACGGACATCGGGATGAATTTCGCCAAATATTGCTACTCTTGCGCCGTCAACGGTGAACTCCGCAGTTCTGCCAGGATGATATGATGGATTGTTCTTAACGGGAGCTACCTTATATTCAACACCAGCAGCAGCAAAAATCTGCTCCACCATACCCTTGAGTGTGTAGAAGTCGCAGCCGCCATACATACCCAGCATGAGCTTTGTTCTCTCATTGGGCAAATCCTCGCCATCAACTGGAATATACTCCGTAGCGGTCTCAAAGAGGACAGCCTTGGGATTGCGGTTGTTAATATTGCGAACCAGAACCTCCATCATAGAGGGCAGAGCTGTGGTACGCATAATGCTTGTGTCCTCACCAAGAGGATTTGTGATAACAACGCTCTTGCGGTCAGCCTCGGGAAGCTTAATTTTATCGTAATACTTTGGACTGATGAATGAGAAGGTCTCAATCTGAGTGCCACCCATACCCACAACGAGAGTTCTCAAAGCATGCTCGAAGCTCTGTTTGTCGGTGAGATAGCCCTTTGCAGTACCGGACAGCTCTCTGTCCTTGATGTTCTGATAGCCATAAAATCTTGCAATCTCCTCGGAAATATCCGCCTGATGTTCGATGTCGATACGGAATGTGGGAGCGTAAATATTGCCGTTCTCAATCTTGAATCCGATGTTTTCAAGGATTGCCTTCTGGTCGTCGGCGGAAACATCAATACCAATGAAATTGTTGACCCAGTCCGGCTTAAAGGGCAGAACAACCTGCTCCTTTACCTTGGGATACACATCCACAACGCCCTTGACAACCTCGCCAGCGCCAAGCATTTCAACAAGCTCCAGAGCTCTCATTTCGGAAAGCATACAGCCGTTGGGATCAAGCTGTTTCTCGAATCTTGCAGATGCCTCGGTACGCATACCCAGCTTCTTTGCGGTTGCACGGACATTGATTCCGTAGAAGCAGGCGGACTCGAATACGATGGTATCGGTGTCATCCATTATGCCGGAAAATTCTCCGCCCATAACACCTGCAACGGCAACGGGCTTGTTCTCGTCGGCAATAACCAGCATATCCTCGGTAAGGACTCTCTCTGTATCGTCAAGAGTTGTGATTTTCTCGCCATTTTTCGCATTTCTGACAATAACATGATTGCCATCAAGATAGCGAAGGTCAAAGGCGTGCATGGGCTGACCGAACTCCAGCATTACATAGTTGGTGATGTCCACGATATTGTTTATGGGACGAACACCAGAAGCTCTGAGTCTTTCACGCATCCAACGGGGTGACGGAGCAATCTTAACATTCTTAACAATTGCGCCGATGTATCTGTAACAGAGGTCGCTGTTTTCGATGTCAACCTTCAGGTAGTCATTTACATCACCGCCAGCCTCACATTTGACAACTGGCTCCTTAATATGAAGCTCCTTGCCGAAGGTCGCCGCAGCCTCACGGGCAAGACCTGTAACGGAGAGACAATCCGGTCTGTTGGAGGTGATTTCGAATTCGGTTACCGTGTCATCAAGACCGATAGCCTTGTGAATGTCCATACCGGGAACAAGCTCGCAGTCCTCGCCCAGCACGAAAATACCGTCCTCTATAGCATAGGGAAAATCGTGGAGAGTAAGTCCCAGCTCTGAAAGAGAGCAGAGCATACCATTTGAGGGAACGCCTCTAAGCTTGCCCTTTGTGATGTGTTTTCCGCCTGCAACATAGGAGTTGTGAAGAGCAGCGGGAACGAAGTCGCCAACCTTAAGATTTTGTGCGCCAGTAACTATCTGAACAGGCTCATCTGCGCCGATGTCCACGGTAGTAATCCACATATGGTCGCTATCGGGATGCTTCTCAAGGGTGAGAATTTTCGCAACAACAACATTCTTTATATCTTCTGCTTCATGAGAAACGCCCTCAACCTTTGAGCCAGAGAGAGTCATCTCATCAATAAATTCTTTGTCGGTTACATCAAGGCAGACGTAATCACCGAGCCATCTTTTTGATAAATCCATTACGCTACCTCCTTAGAACTGTGACAGGAAACGAACATCGTTTTCATAGAAAAGACGCATATCGTCAACCGCATATTTGAACATTGCAAGACGCTCAACGCCTACGCCGAAAGCAAAGCCAGAGTAAACATCCGGGTCAATGCCACCGTTTTTGAGTACCTTGGGATGAACCATACCTGCGCCCAGGATTTCAATCCAGCCCTCGCCTTTACATATCGGACAACCCTCACCTTTGCAGGCAAAGCAGGAAACATCGATTTCCGCCGAAGGCTCTGTGAACGGGAAGTGATGCGGACGAAGACGAATTCTTGTGTCTTCACCGTAAAGTCTCTTTGCAAACTCCATGAGTGTGCCCTTGAGGTCGGACATGGTGAGACCCTTGTCAACCACAAGACCTTCAATCTGATGGAAGAGAGGCGAATGAGTGGCGTCAACTGCATCGCTTCTGTAAACTCTGCCGGGAGAAATTATGCGGATAGGCGGCTGAGTTTTTTCCATAACACGAATCTGAACCGGGGAGGTCTGTGAACGGAGAACCACATTGTCGCTGATGTAGAAGGTATCCTGGGTATCTCTTGCAGGATGTCCCTTTGGAATATTGAGCGCCTCAAAGTTGTAGTAGTCAAGCTCAACTTCAGGACCAGATGCAATCTGGAAGCCCATACCGAGGAATATATTTTCAACCTCCTCGGTTACAAGTGACAGCGGATGTCTGTGTCCGCAATCGGGACATTTACCTGGCATTGTCACATCGATGGTCTCACTTTTAAGGCTGAGCTCACGCTCCTTTGCCTTCATACCTTCCGCTGCCTTTTCGAGAACTGCCTCGATTTCGGCTCTTGCGGAGTTGACCAGCTGACCCATTACAGGTCTCTCTTCCGGTGAAAGCTTGCCCATCTGTTTGAGGAGTCCCTGAAGCTCACTCTTTTTGCCCAGGAATGCAACTCTGCAATCGTCAAGCTCCCGTGACGATGCCGCATTCTGAATTTTTTCTATCGCAGCCTTTTTTATGGCGTCAAGTGTTTCTCTCATATTATTCTCCTAAATATGCCTTGCGTACAGAGTCATCATTCATCAAATCCTCCGCCTTGCCCTGCATTGAAATATTACCTGTTTCAAGAACATACGCTCTGTCGGCTATGGCAAGTGCCTTCTTTGCGTTCTGCTCAACCAAAAGAACCGTTGTACCGTTCTCTGAAATAGCCTTTATAATGTCGAAAATCTCGCTGACAAGAATGGGTGAAAGTCCCATTGATGGCTCATCCATAAGCACGATGGAGGGCTTTGACATAAGCGCTCTGCCCATTGCCAGCATCTGCTGTTCGCCACCGGAAAGAGTTCCTGCAAGCTGATTTTTTCTCTCCTCAAGTCTCGGAAAACGCTTGTACACATATGCAAGGCTCTCCTCGATTTCATCCTTGTCCTTCCGTGTGAATGCGCCCAGCTTCAAATTTTCGAATACGGAAAGCTGTGAAAAGACTCTTCTGCCCTCGGGAACATGGGCCATACCCAGTGAGACGATTTTATGAGCAGGTGTTTTCACAAGGTCGTGGCCCTCAAAGGTTATGCTACCCTTTTTCGGAGTGATAAGTCCAGTCACTGTGTGAAGAATTGTAGTTTTACCGGCACCGTTTGCACCGATAAGAGCAATAACCTCGCCCTTGTCAACGTCGAAGGATACGCCCTTGATAGCTTTGATTACGCCGTAGTTGACCTCAAGGTCACGGACTTCAAGCATTGCCATAAGTGTACCTCCTTAATCGCCCAGATAGGCGGTGATGACTTCGGGATTTTGTAAAACCGCCGAGGTTTCGCCTTCCGCAAGAACCTGTCCAAAGTTGAGAACTGTGAGCTTTTCGCAAATTCCGCCCACCAGCCTCATATCGTGCTCAATGAGAAGAATTGTCATATCGAAGTTGTCACGGACATATCTAATTGTGTCCATAAGCTCCTGGGTTTCGTTGGGATTCATACCAGCGGCAGGCTCGTCAAGTAACAGAAGTTTTGGTTCGGTGGCAAGAGCCCTGGCAATTTCCAGTTTTCTCTGCTTTCCGTAGGGAAGATTTGATGCGAGGAAATCTGCCTCATTGTCCAAATCAAAGACCCGGAGAAGCTCCATCGCCTTTTCATTCATCTTTTTTTCCGTAGACCAAAATCTTGGCAGGCGGATAATTCCCTCAACCGTGCTGTACTTCATCTGATTGTGAAGTCCGCATTTTACATTGTCCAGCACCGACATATTTTTGAAAAGTCGGATATTCTGGAAGGTACGGGCAATTCCGTGACGATTGATTTCTATGGTGCTCTTGCCGGTGATGTCCTTGCCGTCCAGGAAAACCTTTCCGGAAGTGGGCTTGTACACACCTGTCAGCAGGTTGAACACCGTAGTTTTGCCAGCGCCATTGGGACCGATAAGGCCGTAGAGCTCGCCTTTTTTAATTTCGATATTGAAATTGTCAACGGCTTTCAAACCGCCGAAGGTTATTCCGAGGTTTTCAGTTTTAAGTATTGTGTCCATTTACTGTACCTCCGGATTTTTTTTGAATTTATCTTTAATTGCGAGTACAACTCTCTCTCTAAGGGCTATGCATGCCGGTGCGCTGGAGAATATCATCATGACAATGAGTGCGATTGCGTAAATCAGCATACGATAGTTTCCGAAGGAACGGAATACCTCAGGAAGTATGGTGAGGATAATTGCAGCAATTACTGAGCCCAGGGTATTGCCCATACCGCCCATAACCACAAAGACCAGAATCATAATCGACATATTATAGCCGAAGTTCTTCGATGTGGAGTTGAGAGTTGACAGATTATGTGAATACAGTACACCTGCGATTCCTGCGAAAAATGCGGAAAGACAGAATGCGATGAGCTTATATTTTGTGATGTTTATGCCCACGCTTTCAGCAGCAATTCTGTTGTCACGGATTGCCATAACAGCTCTGCCGGTGCGGGAATTGATGAAGTTCACACAGACAATAAGGGTTATCATCACAAGGATGAAGCCTATGATGAAGGTGGAGTCCTTAGGTGTACCGCTAATACCAAGAGGTCCGTTAATCAGCATCTTGCCGGTTTCCGGGTCAAGGTCGAATGTCTGGAAGGATGCATGAAGACCGTCCTTGTCATAGCCAAGATAAATAGCGGCACAGATATTCTTTATGATTTCACCGAAGGCGAGAGTCACGATTGCAAGATAGTCGCCTCTCAGACGGAGAATCGGAACGCCAATTATAAGTCCAAAGAGAGCCGCAACAAGTCCGCCAACAAGGAAGGCAAGTCCGAAACGCAGAGGAGCAAAGGTGATGATTTCACTGGTGCAAATTGAGAACAGGGAGCCAGAAAATGCACCGGCGCACATAAATCCTGCATGTCCCAGGGAAAGCTCTCCGGAAATACCAACTGTGATATTGAGTGACACAGCGAGGATTACATAGTAGCAAAGCGGTACCAAAAGACCAGTCATATGGCTGGACAGGTTGCCAGTGGCTTTAAGACCTTGTGCCACCGCAAAGAGCAGCACAGGTACTGCATAGGTTGCAATTGTCTTTTTGTCAATGCCCTTTTTTGTGAGCTTGTTTTCAGGAATATTATTACTCATAAACAAGCCTCCTTAAACCTTCTCGCTTATCTTCTTGCCAAGAATACCAGTAGGTCTGACAAGAAGCACAACGATGAGCACTGCAAATACGATTGCATCCGCCATTTGGGATGAAATATAGGCTCTGCCGAAAATTTCGATGACACCGATGAGTATTCCGCCTATCATAGCTCCAGGAATTGAGCCGATTCCGCCGAATACAGCCGCAACGAAGGCCTTGATGCCGGGCATTGCGCCTGTTGTGGATTGAAGACTTGGATATGCGGAGCAAAGGAGAATACCGGCTATTGCAGCAAGTCCTGAGCCGATTGCGAATGTAAGAGCTATTGTGCCGTTTACATTCACGCCCATAAGCTGGGCAGCACCTCTGTCCTCAGACACTGCTCTCATGGCTCTGCCAGGCTTTGTCTTGTTTATGAACAATGTCAAGGTCACCATTATGACGATGGACACAAGTATAGTTGCGATTGTTTCACCTGTAATGATGAGATTGCCGTCCGCAAGCTTTACTGCGGGAATTGAAACCATTGACGGGAAGGTCTTGATGTTTGCTCCGAAAATGAGCAACGCAAGATTTTGCAACAGATAACTTACGCCAATTGCGGTGATGAGAACTGCCAGAGGCGCAGCATTTCGCAGAGGCTTGTAAGCAACTCTTTCGATGACCATGCCAAGTACTGTGCAGACAATAATCGAGGCAACTATCGCCAGAGCATTATTCATACCCAGCGTCTGAGCCACCGTAAATGCCACATAACCGCCGACCATGATAACATCGCCGTGAGCAAAATTCAGCATCTTGGCAATACCATAAACCATCGTATAGCCCAGAGCTATAACAGCATAAATACTGCCGAGGCTTATACCGTTGATAAGGTTGGTGAGTACACCCATAAAAACACTCCAATTACACCGATTCTCTTTTTCGTATCGGTTTTTTCGTTTTATTTAGTTATTATATCATATAATATTATAAATTACAAGTTTTTTTTCAATTTTTTTTTGAAAAAAGCCTCCGGATTTTTTATATCCGAAGACCTCATCGTTAAATTTAATCGAAAGTATACTCTTCAACTGTGGTCATAGTGACATTGATTGTGATTCTGTCAGGAAGGTTGTAGTCCTTCATTGAGGAATCTGCAAGCTTGCCAGCTGCCACGATAGCCTTCATTGTCGTTGAGAAATCCATAGTCATAGCGATGGATACCTTTGTGTTGTAGGTAGCGCCGGTGATGGTCTTTACCTTATTCTCATCCTCTGTGTATCTGTACTCCACATAGCAGTTTGTGTATGTGATATGAGGACCGTCAACGGTAAGAAGCGAGTCAAGTGATGAGCCCTCATCGGTAAGTCCGCTGAAAGCTTCTGTAATCTGGCTTGCAAAGTCATTGTTCTCGCTATTCGCCATGAAGTAGTTGAGATATGGCTTGGTTGTAGTATCATCCGACTTTATCGTTTGGTCATTAAGAGTAATTCTGAATGCCTTTTCCGTGCCTTTTTGATAGGTGGACGCCGATTTGATTACATCGAGGTTATCCGCAAGAGAGGGCTCAACAACATAAGTCTTTGTCTTGATGTGCATTTTGTTGTCAAAGCTTCCCTTATACAATTTTGATGTCTGGGTTTCGCCGCTATCCGAGACAAGGTCACTTTCCATATCCTTCCAGATTTTATAGTCGGAATCACTTGTGACATCCTTATACTTACCCCAGGACTTATCATAGCATCTAACACTGCAGGTCTCAGTGGTGGATGATGTCTCCACGGTGCCAGTTTTGTGATAGTTTATATTGCCGTCGTTTGTCTTGAGCTGATTTACGAGGTCGGCAAAATCATTATACGCCTCGCTTAAATCATCGTAGTCCTTGAGTGAGGGATCTTTTACCTGAGAAAGAGTATCAAGTCCCACAGCCGCACGGCAAATAAGACGGGCATCATTTACCGTAATTTGATCGTCATGATCCAAATCAGCCGCATAGAAACGGATGGTATTTGCATCTGGCTTCTCAGCAAGATATGACGCCATCTGAAGGACAAGTCTAGCATCAGCAGCATCAACAGTGCCGTCAACTTTGACATCGCCTATCATATACCACAAATCTTCATCCGTTGAGGAAGGCTGCTGCCAGGCAAAGGCAGTTACGGACAATATAGGGCTAACAAATGCCACCGTTGCAAGAATTAGGGATAGAAATTTTATCTTTTTCATAGACAAACCTCTCTGACTACATCATTTTCTGAATAATTTTTTCCGAAGCGCCATCATTTCATCAAGCATTTCTGTGGTTTTCGTGAGAAAATCCAGGCATTCGGGATTGTTTGCAAGAATGAAGGCACTTTCAGCAACACTCCGGGCGAAATCTATATCAATTTCATCCGCAGTAAGTGGACATACAAATGCACATCTTGGGTCAATATTTACTTTGATTTGTATTCCGTCCGTCCCGTTATATGTGAACGGAAAAAGTGGAAATATTCGACAACTCCATGGCCTTTTTTCACGGCGGCAATTTCCTTTGCACACCAGTATTTCACATCCGTCGGAGCATACATTCACATCACCACATTCACGGCAAATATCCGCCTCGCCGGGCAGAAGTTCCATACCGTCATTTTCACTCCCGTGACAGCAATTTTTATCACAGAGCTTTCCACAGTCGCCCTTTATGGGAGTGAAATCACCTATTGCTTCGTAGGCTTTAAGTATATGCTCAGGCATAATAATCCGATTCTATAAAGTCCAAATCAAAGGACTTTGCATAACACAGGAGCATAAAGTTGTTGGCAGTATAGCCCGCCACCAGAAGTCCATGTTCGTGGAAGTCATTCACCATTTCTTCTGAAATCACACTGAGATTTGCGTCGATGGAAATACCATACTCGAAGCATTTTTCGTAGTCGGTATCCGACGAGCCGAAGGTCAGCATAAGAGGAAGCTCCGGACAAATCGTCCTGGCTTTCAGAAGGTTATCGAAGCTGAAGGATTGCAGAATACATCTGTCAAGCTGGTAGACCTGCTCGCAAAGGGCGAAAATCTCTCCGATTTGTTCATCGGTAAACTCACCTTTCAGTTCCACAAAGCAGACCATATCGTATTTTTTCATAATCTCAAAATACTCTTTGAGAGTACAGAGATAGACCTCATCACGGGTCTTGCCGTTTTTTAACGGTTTTTCGGTCAGTTCTGCGTAGGTATGCTCCTCGATAATCATCGTTGAGCCATCCTTAAACTCAACCTCGCTGTCGTGACTTGTGACATAGACTCCGTCCGCCGTGCGACGAATATCCGTCTCTGCACCTCCGGAACCGTGTTCGCCGGCTTTCTCGAAGGCAAGAGCAGTATTCTCAGGGTAATGACCACTGTAACCTCTGTGGGCTATCATACATGGGTCATTTTTTTCAACCGGCACAAAAAGTCCACCGATTGCTGTAAATATCGCAAGAATAGTTGCGACAAGTTGTTTCATGAAAAATTCCATAATAATTTACCTAAAACGTGGTGAAGCCGATTACGATTGCGTCATCACGGGTTATGATTGACACGGTCTTACCGGTGAGAGCCACAGAATATGAGAAAACAGAATTGCCATCCTCGTCTGTGGATTCATCCTCAATAAGATAGAAATTCTTTTTGAGCTGTCTCACATAGCGCTCGATTGCCTCTTCCTCATTGCCATTCTTTTCATAGGTAAGGCAATACATCGCCATAAACTCGTTATATCCAGCATCTACAGGACATTCACCGTAGACTATTCCGAAATCCGGATAAAATTCAAGTCCGCCGTAGTAGACATCCGCCTTGGATGTTACCTTGACATGAATAGTCTGACTTATGCCAGCGTCCTTAGGTCCGTAGGTAATTGTAATATCTGTTTCGCCTTCACCAAGACCTGTTATATAGAGCATCCTCTGGGAGGTCACAGTGGAAATAATTCCGCTAACTGAAATCCACGCCTCTGGATCCCACATCACGCTGGCAACACTCTCATCCTCAACCTGGGCATCGAAGAGATACTCATTCATTGAGAAATAATCAAATGCAACAAGCTCAATGTGTGTGCTGTTGGGCTGAAGCTTGACAGCATCATCGGAAAGAGAGATGCTGTCAGAGGTGACATAATCCGGGATAACAGTATACTTTTCAATAAATTTGTCCATTGCAACCGGGTCGGATGTATCGAGCATATCGATATATGACACCGGAATTGCGAAATTCAGATTCTGACCCTCGTCATAGCCGTAGGAATTTACGCCCAGAACTCTGCCGTATTCGTCAATAAGCGGACCACCGCTGTTACCGCTGGAAATCGGCGCTGTAATCTGAATGAGAGGCATGGTGCCGTCCATATAATCGCTTTCCAGGGTTCGTGAAGGATTGGACACAATACCGTCGGAGAAGGTATCCAGGAGACCGAGAGCACTGCCGAGAGTGTAAATCTTTTCAGCGGTTTCACATTCATAGCAGAGCTGTGCCGGAGTGGTAGTTGCATCGATTTTTATGATAGCAAGGTCAAGGTCTATATCGTAGGCAATCACGCTGACCACATCATATTCATTGTTATCGGCATCCTTGACACTCACGGACAGAGCATTCTGAATTACATGGGCATTTGTTACGATTTTACCATCGTCGGATATATAAAATCCACTGCCGATACTCATATAATCGCCACCTAAGCAGGCATCCACCTCAACGGTGTACTGCTTTGCCCTGGCATAGACCTCCTTTGCACTCAGAGGAGTATCCGGAGTTTCAAAATACACCTGAGTTTCTGTAACAATGTCAACGATGAAGTCCGCAGTTGTGGTTGTCTCGCCGTCTAAAATTGTCGTAGTTTCTGGAACAGTAGTGGTAACTGTGGAGGACTCCTCAGGCATAGTTGTGGGAACCTCAGTGGTGGCAGGAGTTATACTATCTATACTGTCAAGCTCCGCCGCTACACGAAGAATTTTTCTCGCATCGCTTGCCCGGACAACGCCATCGCCATTGACATCCGCCAAAACAAGCTGTTCATCGGTCAGGCTGTCTAAATCCGCCGAATAACGAAGAACCAGTCTTGCATCGTTCGCTCTGATTTGTCCGTCGCCATTGATGTCACCATAGGAGCCCTGCGCCGAAGCAAACACCGCAAATGATGCCAAAAGCAGGCAGACAGCAAATACAAAGATTTTTCTGTTCATTCTATCAGACCTCGTCAAAGCTTTCGCCGTCGGACGAAATGTGGAGCTTAATCTCCCTGTTGCCGAAAACGAATCGCATTATATCTTTTTCTCCAAGAAAAGCTTCAAGACGCTTTCTCAGAGCCTTGCTCGTAAAATTGTCAGTTACGATAAAACAGCCCTTGCCGTACTTCACCTCACGGTAATCCTGTGTGACGAAGCCACCGCCGTTATCGTTCATAAATCTTTCCGGAAGTACCACGGTAAGCCCGTTGTCATGTACAAGTTCCCGTACCGCCGACATAGTTTCATCGGACACCGAATAGCCACATATAAAGCAGAGTTTCAGGCTTTCCAGAGTTTCCTTTTTCACCCTGTCATCGAACACCGCCGTGTTGTTGAGAGTTGCGAAGGAACGGTGCTTTTTGAGGGTCGACAGGTCGATACAGCCCTGATAGAAGCTGTGAATCGGCGACTCGCCATGGGTTAGTAAATGGAAGATTTTCATCTGCTCCTTTGCACGGTAATCCGCTTTTATCTTTGGATTTCCGAAGAGCATATTCCGCCAGAAATGCTTCGATCGACCCTGACCCCAATAGGTATCGTCATATCGAATAATTCCAATTTCTGGCTTGTAATCATGTATATCGTAATCTCTATCACGATTTTTGTATTCACGGTTAAACCGCAGGAAAGCTCGTCCAATGTCGTTAAAATATGGGTTGCCATCATTATCCTTATCACAGAACACTGAGGCGGATTCCACATAGACGTTGTTGACACCGCAGAGATAGGCAAGCTTGAGATTGTGGTAAAGCTCATTTGCGGAGTGACCAGGATTTGTCAGCATATGCCACATATCCACGCAGTTCCACAGCTTTGTGCCGTATTCAAGGGAAGCTCCTGCGGCTACAGCAAACTGGAGATTTGAAAAGCTCTCCTTCTGGGATTTGAAATTTGGTGTTATGCCGTTTCTGGCAAAGGTATGATAAAGAGCCGGGAAAACATGCTCACCAAGATAAAGCATATCGCCGAATTTGTTTTTCGATTTTTCGACATAATCCCCGATTTGACTGGACAAAATTTCGCCGTTTTCCACCGGGTCGATGGTATCAGGCACAGGAAATACAGGGATATCCTTTTTGAATTTGCTGTCCATATATATGGAAACATTGCGGTTAATTATGACATGCTCGAACTCGTCATACATAAGTCCCGCAAGGTTGCCCTGGCTTTTTAACGCCTCAACGAGTTTTTCATCCAGTTCAAGACGGTGGGTGCCGTCGGGATGATTGCATACTCCGAATGAGCATTCATTTTTTTCGTCTGCGGCAAAGTTCATCCACTCGAAGTTGGCGATAAATTCACAGCCAGCGGATTTTACAGCCTTTGCCACCGCCTTTGCATCGGCAATTTTGTCAGGCTCATTGTTACAGCAATGCACAACAATAAAATCCACACCGCCATTTGCATTTGCGGCGACTGTGAATTCCGTATTTCTGTCTTTAACACGGGACTCGTTGATATTGAAACCTATTTTGAGTCTCTTGTCCTCCACGGCATTTACCTCTTTATACTTATACTCATTGTTTATTATAACATAACCAAATCAAAATTACAAGTCTTTTTTTCAAAAAACTGATAAAATTTGAAAAATTATATCATAAATTAAGGTTGACAAAAATTTGACTGGATGTTATAATAAGATTGTATATTTTTTTTGGAGGCAATTATGAATAAAACAAAACGCTTTTACATTGCGGCAGTCATCTTTGCGCTGCTGACCTTTATGCTGGCATTCCCTGTTGCCGGTACAGACGAAGCAGTAACTAACGACATCCTTGTGGTTGCCGCCGCTCCAGAGGATGTAGCTACCGAAGAAGAAGTATTCGAGGGTAACGCAATCGGCAAGGCCCTGGACAAGACCTTCTACAAGATGGATTACGCCATATTCACCGCATTCTCTAAAATTCAGAACGACATTCTCACTCCCATTGTCAATGCAGTCACCCACCTTGGCGACACGGAATTTGCAATCCCGATGATAGTCCTTGGACTCATTCTTTCCCTGTTCAAAAAGACCAGAAAAGTGGGCTTGACACTCTTCCTTGCCATTATTATCGGCACGCTCTTCACCAATGTTGTACTTAAAAATGTCTGTGGCAGAGCAAGACCCTATGTGACTCTCTCCGGCGATGCAGACTTTATGAGCTGGTACACAAGAGCAGGCGCAAACATCGAGAGCGACAACAGCTTCCCAAGCGGACACACCACCTGTGCATTCGAAATCGGTATTGCTCTTATGCTGACAATCCGTAAAAATGCAGTCAGATGGATATTCCCTGTGTATTCCGTGGTCATAATGTGCACAAGACTCTACCTTATGGTACATTATTCCTCCGATGTTTTCGCTGGTGTAATCGTTGGTACCTGCGCTGGAATTATTGCATATTTCATCGTGAAGAAACTTCTTCAGAACGAGAAATTCGCAAACTCTGATATTCGTAATATCAGTAAAAAGAAAGCCGCAAAATGAAAGACACAGGCGGAAATACCAAATCAAAAATAGTCACTGCAGGCTGGCGTCTTTTCTACGAAAAGGGCTACGAGGAGACCACAATTGAGGATATTGTGGCAGAATCCCACACCTCAAAGGCATCATTTTACCACTATTTTTCCGGCAAGGATGCTATTCTCTCTTCCCTGTCACTACTGTTTGATGAAAAATACGATGAGCTAAAACCTGAGCTTACCGAGGAAATGACCGCATCTGAACAGCTTCTGTTTCTCAACACCGAGCTTTTTCGGATGATTGAAAACACCGTATCAATTGAGCTACTGTCACAGCTTCTGTCATCCCAGCTTGTCACCAGCGGAGAAAAACATTTGCTGGACCACAGCCGTACCTATTTCAAGCTCCTGAGACAGATTATCTCAAAAGGTATGCAGAACGGCGAGTTTGACAAAAGCTACACCGTGAACGAAATTGTCAAGGCGTATGCTCTCTTTGAACGGGCAATAATGTACGACTGGTGCCTCTGCGACGGTGAATATTCCCTGGCATCCTACGGCAAAAATATGCTGACAAAGCTCCTGGACGGATATAAACCCGGATAGGAGATGTAGATTGTTGGTTATAGATTGCTTTCCAATAGATTTACGGAGCGATCACTATAATCAAATCGATTGCGATTTCCGAAGTCTAGTGCCCTGCCTAGTGCCTAATGCCTTTATTTCGACTTTGCGAAGCATGACTTTCCGCAGGATGACTTTCCGTAAGCCTGACTTTGCAAATATAAAAACGTGTCCCGAAAAATCGGGGCACATTTTGTTTTAGTATACAACCTTAATCGTCTTGATTTCGAATGGTCTGAATGTGAGCTTTTCGGCACATTCGCAAGCAACTTCTTCAAGCATATTGCACTCGAACGCCTTACCTGGAGCTTTGTATCCAGTGACAGTTCTTGCGCCTTCAGCCTCATACATACGCAGGATATATGCCTTCTCCTTGTCCTCACAGGGCTTGATAGTTTCGATGACGATGTTGTCCGATGCAACCTCGAACAGTTTCTCAAGCTCGTACTTACCGCTTGTCTTGATTGCCGGGTAGTTAAGCAGGTAACCAGGCTTTGTGACCGCATCAACACCAAATCCACAGTTATGCGGGAGAAGTGAAATCACACAGCGGTGGATTCCGTCATGGTCGCCCTCGCTGTCGGGTCTGCAACCACCCTTGTGGAGAGTTGGACGAATTGAACCACCCTTGACGCTTGTTCCGTACTTGCAGTCGTTGAGTACCGCAACACCGTAACGACTCTCGCTTATGTCGCTGTACTTGTGATTCAGCACCTCGAATTTCGCCTTTTCCACGGATGTATTTCTTGTGGTGGGACGCTTTACGAAGCCAAACTGAATTTCCTGTCTTGCGAAATCATCGAATACATTGGTATCGAAGCACATTTTGAGAAGTCTGTGGTTGTCCTGCCAATCCATAGCGATGTCATAACGAACCTCGGCAGAATCAGCGAAGAATATGGAGTCCACAGTCACACTGCTCTTTGATGAAATCTTGTAGGTATTGCGAATGATATATGCAACAGAGCCGTCTGCAATAATCTTACTATTTTCAAGCTTGGATACATTGTGATACTTGCCCTCAAGGTCCGCATCGATGTCCCAGTTATCCCAGGATTCGGGAAGATCCTCTGCCATAACCAGAGTGCCAAGATTTTCTCCGTCACCCTTTATTTCACGGTCACAGGATTTGTCGATGAAGGATGAAATCGTGCCATCCTCAGCAAATTTCACACTTGCAAAGGGTGTTTCAAGGACGTCGCCGTTCCTTACGAATAGGGACTCATCTTCGGGAGCCTTATCCGTCAGCTTAACTGTGGTACTGCCGTATGCAGGAATTTCAACACCGGCAATCATAAGAACTTCCTTGCCGTCAAGATTCTTATAAACCTGCTGTTTGAAGCCCTCAACGAATTTACCGTCAAAGCTTGTGAAGATGACATCATTTCTGTCAAATCCACAGGGATTTATGAAGGTCACACAGTCGCCCTCAGCCTTGGTGAGAATCTTTGTCAATTCATCCGCATCCTTGAGAAGCTTGCCTGTCTCCGCCTTGCTTTCTACGTGAGCACGATGGATACAAGTACCTGGAAGAATGTCGTGGAACTGATTGATGAGAAGAGTTTCCCAAAGCTTATTGTTGGTATCGTTATCAGCCTCAACGCCTGCCTTTACCGCATTATTTACGGTGAGAAATTCAAGATTATGAAGCGCAATTTCGCTCTTGCGGTTGTTTCTCTTGATATTGTGCTGATTTGTGAGAGTACCTCTGTGAAGCTCAAGATACAGCTCGCCTTTGAATACATCCGGACGGTTGCTTGTGGCTTCAAGCTCCTTCATAAAGTCGCCAACTGCCATAAACTTGGTCTTGCCAATACCGGAAATATCCTCGATTCTTCTTGCAAGCTCAATCTCCTCGAACTGAGGTCCGCCACCACCGTCACCGAAACCGAAGGCAAGAAGTCGCTTGTCGTTCACATTCTTCTGCTTGATGCCGGCAAGTCTGTCGGGAACATTCTGGGCATCCGGGAAGTGGTGAGTCGTGTTGAAATGGGCAAATACTCTCGTGCCGTCGATGCCTTCCCAGTGGAATGTGTCAATCGGGAAGGTGTTGGTATCATTCCAGCTTATCTTTGTGGTGAGGAAATAATCCACACCGCAACCTTTCATAATCTGCGGAATTGCGGCGCTATAACCGAAGGTATCGGGAAGCCAGAAGCAATTGGATGTGTAGTCAAAATACTTTCTCGTAAATCTCTGACCCCAGAGGAACTGACGAACCATTGCCTCGCCACCGGTGATATTGCAGTCACATTCAACCCAAACGGCTCCGTTGGGCTCATATCTGCCCTCCGCAACTCTTTCACGGATTTTCTCGAAAAGGTCGGGATAATACTTGCGTATGAAGTCGCTGTGACAGGAGGAGCTTTGGATGAAGTGATACTCCGGATACTCGTCCATAAGAGCCAGCTGATTTGCGTATGTCCGGGCACATTTTTTGACGGTTTCGCCCACATGCCAGAGCCATGCCGTATCCATATGTGAATGTCCAGTAATAGCCGCAGTAGGAGCCGAATCGTCGCTCTTTACAGAGAGAGCCTCTTTAAGAATGGGCTTTGCTGCACGGATTCCGCCGATGAATTCCTCATAATCGGTGTCCTCGAAGGAATAGTACAGTATATCGTGAGCCTCCATAAGAGCGTTCACAACCTGGGCTCTGCGGAAGTCCTCCTTGGGAAGATAGGCAGCAAGCTGATTGAGAGTTTTCAGGTCAAAGTAGAAATCCGAAATCTCATAATTCTTCACGCAGATGTCGATTCCCTCGTTCTCGAAGAAGAATTTCGGCTGAGGCAGATTTTCAAGAGGAGCACATCCTGGATAGTAGTGACCTGCGTAGAACTCAATGGCGATTTCGTAGGTTTCGCCTGCGTGAGCCTCTGTAGTAAACAAAGCGCAGTAGTGGTTACCATGAGCGGTCTGATGGAACTTATTTGCGAATATGCCGTAGGGCTGACCGTTGACCCAGAGCATGCCCTCGTAGCAGTCGATTTTAGGCCAGATAAAAAGCTGTCTGCCATCAAGCTCTGCGGGAACTGTATAGCTGCCCTTGAACCAGCAATAATTGCCCTCACCGCCCCATTTGTAGCCGTAATCCGCATCTTCAAAGAGGCTGTCATCCGGGATATTGTGAAGTCTTTCAGTGGTCTTGTATGCTTTGAGACCCTCGATTTTGTCCTTCTTTTCGAAAATCAGAGGCTCAAGAATTTTCTCGAATCTTACGAGTTTGCCGAGCATTCGCCCGGTTTGATTTGTTGCGTACATTTACTGCTCCTCGTTATATATAAATTTAGTATTACCGAAAAAATTTGATAAAACGCAATGGGTATCATCTCGATATATCCGTTTTTGCCGAATATTCCGAAGCACACGAACACCATTACAACCGCTACCAGCAGAACAATCATAAATCCAACCAGCTTTTTATCCTTTTTGCGATTGAGGAACAGGAAGAGAAGAATTTCGCAAACAAGGCAAACTCCAAAGAAGAATGTGCCTATCCAATGGCATACTCTCTTGGGATTCCAGTTTTCGATGCTGTGATTGAGTGTTATACAGACAGCCATTCCGCCCAGTACGGAGAGCCATCCCATGGTGTCAAGCAGTCTGTTTTTGCAGCCTATGGCACGGCTCATACTCTTTGTTGTGAGTGCAAATCCCAGGCTTATGACAGTGCACCATATCCACATAAATATCTTGCGGTTTTCACAAAGTATACTTAATGTTCCCAAGGGTTCTGCTGGATTATTACCCCAGCAAAAGGGTAAAATAAGTCCGTAAATAAAGCCAACAGCCGTCACACAAATTGAAAACGGGCAGGAAAAAATTTTGTTTTTCAAAAATATACATCTCCGTAAATCGGAGTAGGTAACTGCGATTTTTATCGTGGATTTATCATACTCCGAAGTAATTTTTGGCGTTGTTAAATGCCACGTCGCAGGCAATTTTTGACAGCATTTCCATATCATCGGGATACATACCGCTGTCCACATATGAGCCTAAAAACTCACAGAAAATTCTCCTGAAGTACTCGTGTCTCGGATAGGACAGGAAGGAACGGCTGTCGGTGACCATACCAATAAATCTTCCCACGGCGGAGAGATTTCCAAAGGCCTTGAGCTGTTCTCTCATGCCGTCAAGATTGTCATTGAACCACCAGCCGGAGCCGAATTGCATTTTGCAGATTGCGTCGCTGTTTTGGAATCTGCCTATCATTGCGCCCAGGACATAGTTATCCTTTGGATTGAGTGTGAAGAGGATTGTCTTGGGAAGTGACTCCTCCACATCAAGGGAGTCAAGGAGCTTGGCAAGATTTGCTGCGACCTCGTAGTCGGCAATTGTATCAAAACCGGTATCCGGTCCGATTGCCCTGAACATTCTCGTGTTGTTGTTCCTCTGTGCGCCGATGTGAATTTCCATACCCCAGGAGCGTTTGTAATACTCCTTTGCGAAAAATCTTAAAAGCTCAGTTTTATAGGCGTCGCTCTCATTTTCGGTGAGAGTTTCACCTGCAAGTGCCTTTTTGAAGATGATTTCAAGCTCATCCTCCGAGGCACGGACATACATAAGACGAGTGAAGGCGCAATCCGTCGCACGGCAACCCATTTTTTCGAACAGGTTTATTCTGTCAAGAAGTACGGCTTTGAGTCTTGCGTAGCTGTGGATTTTTTCACCGCTGACCTTTTCGAGAGAATCAAGCCACGGGAGATATGTGGGCGCATCGATAGCCAATGCCTTATCCGGTCTAAACGCCGGTATCACCTTCGTCTTAAAGGACTTATCCTCTGCGATGAGCTTGTGGTATTCAAGGGTATCCGCCGCATCGTCCGTCGTGCAAACGCAGTACACATTGCTCTTTTCAATAAGCTCACGGGGAGTAAATCCGCCGGCAGCTATCATGGCATTGGCTCTCTCCCAAATCATATCGCAGGTCTTATCGGAAAGAGGCTCATAGATGTCAAAGTACCGCTGAAGCTCCAGATGAGTCCAGTGATAAAGCGGATTGCCGATGAGGTATGGCATACATCCAGCCCAAGCCTTGAATTTTTCATAGGGAGTTGCATCGCCAGTGATGTACTTTTCCTCGATACCGTTGGCTCTCATGGCGCTCCACTTGTAGTGGTCACCGCCAAGCCAAAGCTCTGTAATGTCACGAGGTTGCTTGTTTTCGTAGATTTCCTTGGGCGACAGGTGACAATGCCAGTCGAATATTGGCATATCACGGCAAGCATCAAACAGCTTGCGGGAGGTGTCGTTGGTGAAGAGGAAATCATCATCCATAAATTTTTTCATAGTCTATCCTCTAAAAAACCGCCGTCAATATTTACGGCGGAATGTTACATAAAAGTCTTCTTGACGAAAAGTCAAGCTAACGCTAAGTCGTAAGAAAGGCATTAGGCATTAGGTGAATAAGGCAGGGCATTAGGCATTAGGTGAATAAGGCATTAGGCATTAGGCATTAGGCTCCAGAAATCGCAAGCGATTTGATTTTAGATTGCGTTCCGAAAGTCTATCGTAACCGTTCGCACGCCCTCTTGGGGGAGAG
>R06__coassemble_105_pt1 | contig 32894 bp, 34 predicted proteins | sample R06__metabat2_low_PE_028 | metagenome-assembled genome bin R06 | reverse complement strand
TGGCCCTCTCCCCCAAGGGGGCGTGCGTTATTCCGCTCCGCCAGTTTATTTAGGGAACATACATTATCGAATCCCCTGTTTAGCTGAATTTCCACCTATTAAATCAAAAAACTCCCTCATTTGAGGAAGTTCAATGGTGATCCAGCGGGGATTCGAACCCCGGACACCCTCCTTAAAAGGGAGGTGCTCTGCCTGCTGAGCTACTGGACCATATTAAACGGGAGGATTACTCCCGTAAAATGCAACTTAAAGACCTGCTCTTACAAATGCAAGAAGGAGAGTCGTGATAAAAGCAAGGACAAAGAAGACAATAGCGAGGTACTTTGTATATTTCTGAAGTCTCATTTCCTTACTTCTTGCCTTGTTTTTGCCAAAGAAGGTATCGTTATTGCTGCCGCCCATAATAACGCCAGAAACACCGTTATCGTTACTCTTCTGCATCATAACAAGGACAACCATAAGAACGGAGCCGAGAATAAGAAGGATAGCCAATATAATTTCGTACCAAAGCATTGTAATTCCACCTGTGTATGTATTCGCAAAAATGCGTTCATCTGCATAAAGCTTTACGATTATATCACAACATCTTCGTAAAGTCAAGTATTTTTTTTGCTTTTTTTATTATTTTTTCTTTTTTCCGAAGAAACCGTTCTTTTTATCGTCGCCAAGAGGCTCTTCAGCGCCCATACTTGCGTTAAATTCCTTCAAAATTCGCTTCTGGTTGTCGTTGAGATTTTTCGGAACCTGCACAATAATTCTGACGAACTGGTCGCCTTTGCCTCTGCCGTTGACATTCTGAATGCCCTTATCACGGAGCTTAAAGATGTCGCCGGGCTGTGTACCTGCCGGGATATTGTATTTAACCTGACCGTCAAGAGTGGGAACCTTTAATTCATCGCCTAAGGCAGCCTGAACGAAGGACACATTCATATCGCACCAGACATTGTCGCCGTCACGCTCAAAAAATGGATGTGGACGGACATTTACATTCACCCGAAGGTCACCGCTGGGGCCGCCATTGACGCCCTTGTGACCCTCACCTCTTTTGCGGAATGTCTGACGGTCGTCGATGCCGGCGGGAATATCCACGCTAATATCCACGCTTCTGCGAATTCTGCCTTTGCCTTTACATTTGGAGCAAGGTGTATCCACAACAGTACCCTTACCACCGCATTTTGAACATGCCTTCTGGGTATTGATAACGCCAAACATAGTGCGTGATTGAACATTTACAACACCTCGTCCGTTACAATCCGGACAAGTATGTGATGTAGTGCCCTTTGCAGCGCCAGAGCCGGAGCATTCATCGCAGACCTCGATACGAGGAACGGAAACTGTTCTCTTGCAACCCTTTGCAGCCTCTTCGAAGGACAGCGTGACGGAGGTGTCAATATCCGCACCTCTCTGAGGAGCATTGGGATTGTTCTGACTGCCACCGAATCCGCCGAATCCGCCACCAAAACCGCCTGTGAACATATTGAATATGTCGCCCAGGTCGCCAAAACCTTCAAATCCGCCACCAAAGGGATTACCGCCCTGACTTGCGGAATACGAAGGATCAACACCGGCATGGCCGAAGCGGTCGTACTTGGCTCTCTTATCCTTATCGGAGAGAACCTCGTACGCCTCGTTTGCCTCTTTGAATTTATCCTCGGCGGACTTATCACCCGGATTCAAGTCCGGATGATATTTTTTCGCCATCTGACGGTACGCCTTTTTTATTTCATCGTCCGAGGCATCCTTACCGACGCCCAGCACCTCATAATAATCTCTTTTGCTATCTGCCATAATTATTCAACGTCTGTGTAGTCGGCGTCATAATATCCGTCCGGACCAGGACCCTGAGCATCGCCGGGGTTAAATCCGCCTGCTGCATTGGGGTCGAAGCCCTGAGCATCGCCGGGAGCTGCCTGCTGATAGAGCTTTTCGGAGATTGCGTAGAACTCCTTGGTAAGCTCATCCTTGCGGTTTTTGATTATCTCAATGTCCTGACCGAGAAGCGCATCCTTAAGGTTCTGAATAGCGGTGTTCAGCTTATTCTTGTCGTCATCGTTGAACTTGTCGCCGTTCTCCTGGAGAATCTTCTCGCTCTGATAGACCATCTGGTCAGCCTCATTGCGTACATCAAGCTCCTCCTTGCGAGCCTTATCCTCTGCGGCATACTGCTCTGCCTCCTTGACAGCCCTGTCGATGTCCTCTTTTGACATATTGGAGGAGGATGTGATGGAAATCTTCTGTTCCTTGCCGGTACCCAAATCCTTTGCGGAAACATTGACTATGCCGTTTGCGTCGATGTCGAAGGTAACCTCAATCTGAGGTACACCACGGCGTGCAGGCATAATTCCGTCAAGGCTGAATACGCCGAGAGTCTTGTTATCCTTTGCAAATTCACGCTCACCCTGGAGAACATGAACCTCAACGCTGGTCTGGTTGTCGGCTGCGGTGGAGAATACCTGGCTCTTCTTTGTGGGAATTGTGGTGTTACGCTCGATTATCTTGGTGCAAACGCCACCGAGAGTTTCGATACCCAGTGACAGCGGAGTAACATCAAGGAGAAGAATACCAGTGCTTTCGCCGGAGAGAACGCCTGCCTGGAGAGCAGCGCCCATTGCAACACATTCATCCGGATTGATGCCCTTGAAAGGCTCCTTACCAGTGTAGCTCTTTACAGCCTCCTGAACAGCTGGAATTCTGGAAGAACCGCCAACCATGAGAACCTTATCGATTTCGGAAATCTTGAGACCGGAGTCAGAGATTGCCTGTCTTACGGGACCCATTGTTGCCTCAACCAAATCAGCTGTAAGCTCGTTGAATTTTGCTCTTGTGAGAGTGTTTTCGAGGTGCTTGGGACCTGTTGCGTCCGCAGTGATAAAGGGAAGAGAAATTGTGGATGTGGTCACACCGGAGAGCTCGATTTTAGCCTTCTCAGCGGCGTCTTTAAGTCTCTGCATAGCCATTTTGTCGCCACGAAGGTCAACGCCGTCGCTCTGCTTGAAGCCTTCAACAAGCCAATTGATAATTCTCTGGTCGAAGTCATCGCCACCCAGTCTGTTGTTACCAGCAGTTGCGAGAACCTCCTGAACGCCTTCACCCATTTCAATGATGGAAACATCGAAGGTACCGCCACCAAGGTCATAAACCATAACCTTCTGATCCTCTTCCTTGCCTACGCCGTAAGCAAGAGCGGCAGCTGTGGGCTCGTTGATAATTCTCTGTACGTTAAGTCCTGCGATTTTACCGGCATCCTTGGTAGCCTGACGCTGTGAATCGGTGAAATATGCGGGAACTGTAATGACAGCATCTGTAACCTGACCACCAAGATAGCTCTCTGCATCACTTTTGAGCTTTTGGAGAATCATAGCTGAAATCTGCTGAGGAGTATAGCTGTTGCCGTCAATTGTTACACGGTACTCCGAGCCCATTTGACGCTTGATGGAAGAAATGGTCTTGTCGGGATTGGTGATTGCCTGACGCTTTGCAACCTGACCTACCATTCTCTCGCCGTTCTTGCCGAAGCCCACAACTGACGGAGTTGTTCTTGCGCCCTCTGCATTTGCTATAACAACAGGCTCGCCGCCTTCAATAACTGCTACACATGAATTTGTTGTACCGAGATCGATACCGATTACTTTTGACATAATTTTTATCTCCTTTTTAGTTGACTACTTTTACGGTTGCGGGACGAATAACTCTGTCGCCAAGTTTCCAGCCCTTTTCGAACACATCCGTGACGGAATTTTCGGGCTTGGACTCATCCTCCGTGTGCATAACCGCATTGTGAATATTGGGGTCGAATTCATCGCCTGGCTCGCCGTAGGACTCCACGCCTAAAGCCTTGAGAATTTCGTTAAGCTGTGTCACGGTCATCTCAATTCCTTTGCGAAGAGTTTCCGCATCTGTGTCGGAATTGGCAAGGCATCTGCCCAGATTGTCAAATACCGGAAGAAGCTTTGTCAGAAGCAAAGCCCTGGCATCCACAGCGATGTTGTCCTTTTCCTTTTGTGAACGCTTACGGAAGTTGTCGTACTCCGCAAGTGTACGCATATATTTATCGGAGAGATCCGCATAGTCCTTCATGAGCTTATCATTTTCGCTCAATTCCTCGACCTTGGATTCCTCCTCAATATCAATATTTTCATCCTTGATTTCCTCGTTTTGTACGGGTTTTTTCTCGGACATTATTCATCCTCCTATGACATTGCCGTTTCTGTCAGCAGTTTACCTGTAACTCCGGCAACATATTTTAATATGGGTATTACTCGTCCGTAGTCCATACCAACCGGACCTATCAGCGTAAACACACCCACCGTTTCACCGTCAATGAGATATGGCACACGGATTACGGCGGCGCCGGACAGCTCGCTGAATTTATTCTCCGGACCGATTGTCACATCCGCCTCTTCGGTAAGTTCGGTAAGATGGCGAAGATATTCCTCATGCTGCAAAAAATCCAGAATGCTGTGAGCATAGGGCGACAGCTCCCGGTGATGGAACACATTCTCATGACCGGCAATTATTACCCTTGCACGGCTCTCCTCCTTGGAAAGCTCCGAAAGTGCCGTAACAAGTGGCATCATAACCAAAGCCTTGGCTCCCAGGGATGACACAATTTTCTGAAGCATTGCGGTGTTGATTTCCTCCGGTCTGTGACCCACGAAGAAGTTCATCGCTATCTTATAGAAAAGCTGGGCATTCTCCATATCTGGCTCCTCGTCCGTGCGACAGACCTTTTGCCGAAGGACACCAGTTTTTGAACGGACAATCACCATAGCGGTTCTCTTGCCCACAGACGCAAGCTCGGCTCTGGCTATGGAATTATCCCTCATAACCGGAGTGGATACCAGCGTCACGCAATCCGTAAGCCCGGATATAATTCCTGCGGCGGCACGGACGATACTGTCCGCATCACCGTCAGCGGAATCCAGCTTAGACAGCACCGCAAATTTCTCTGCACTTGTCAGCGGAGTACCGGGCATCAGAAATCTGATGTAATACCTGTATCCAGCCTCAGATGGAATTCTACCTGCGGAGGTGTGTGGCTGACCGATGAAACCGATTTTTGACAGACTCGCCATCTCATTGCGTATGGTGGCAGATGAAATGGTACTGCCGTAGACCGTCGAAAGGAATTTAGAGCCCACCGGCTCACCGGTATCAATGAAGTGTTCGACTATAAGTGACAGAAGTCTCTCCTGTCTCGGGGTTAGCTCCATCAACACCGCCTCCTCTTTTAATTAGCACTCTTATGTGTTGAGTGCTAATCACTGGATATAATATACAACAATTTCCCCATTTTGTCAACAGGGAAATTGTAAATAAGTTGTGAACAAAATATTTATGATAATTTTTCAAAGCCAGGATGACGACCGGGAGCGTTGAATTTGTCACGAAGCTCGCCCAGTTTTTTGAGCTGTTCGCCTTCAATCTCGTTAACTCCACCAAGAAGAGTGGCGTAGAACAGCACCTTTGCGTTGAATTCCAGGCTCTCCATATTGAAGCAAGCCTTCATAAGGTTTACGCCCACAGTCAATGCGCCGTGATTTTGGAGAAGAACGGCATCGTGATTGTCGATATAAGGAATGAGCGAATTGGGCACCTCATCGGTGGATGGTGTACCGTATTGGCAAACGGGAATTGAACCCAGCCAAATACAGCTCTCGGGAAGAATAAATTGGTCAAGGGGCTTGTTTGCCACTGCATAAGCTGTAGCTATAGGAGGATGCGCATGAACAACGGCATTCACATCAGGACGCATAGCATATACTTTAAGATGCATCTTGAACTCGCTGGAGGGCTTAAGGTCGCCTTCAAGAACATTGCCCTGACCGTCCACCTTGAGAATCATATCCGGGGTCATAAAGCCCTTGGATACGCCTGTAGGTGTGCAGTAGAACTCATTGTCGTTCACCTTAACCGAAATATTGCCGTCATTTGCCGCCGCAAAGCCGTGGTCATACATTCTGCGTCCGATGTCGCAGATTTGCTCTCTGATTTCCTGTCCCGTCATACCGAATTACCTCTTTATATAATGTATAAAGAATATAACACATATATTTGAATTTGTCCATATCTGTCGGGAATTTATCTTATTTTGCACTTGACAAATCGCAAATGCGCAAGTATAATCAAAAGTGAGCAAAAGCATTAGACGATAATTGATTACTTAAAATGAATCTTGCTTCACAAAGTCTTGCATTGCACAGAAGATGACAAATAGACTTTCAAAGCGGACGCTATAATCAAATCGCCTGCGATTTCCATAGCCTAATGCCTAATGCCTAGTGCCTAGTGCCCTGCCTTGTATCTGAACGGTCGAACTTGCCTTTCCTTAAAAACCTTCGGTACCCAGCTCTACAATCAAAGGAGTCCACAATGCTACCAATAGAACGCAAACAAAAAATCGTTGAAATCACAAAAATCCGAAAAAGTATCTCGGTGGAGGAGCTTTCCTCCATACTCAACGTAAGTCCAGCAACAGTTCGTCGGGATTTAACTTTCCTTGACGCCTCATCCCAGCTTGTGCGAACACACGGCGGAGCTGCCTATCTTGATTCCGACTCCGACGACTTTCCGCTTGATATGCGTGAAAACGAAAATACCGATAAAAAAGAGCTAATTGCGTCCAAGGCAATCGGTTTCATTCAGGATGGCGAAACCATATTTATGGATTCATCCTCAACCTGTGGCTTTCTGGCAAAAAAGCTGGGCAGGTTTCACAATTTGCGAGTCATCACCAACGGTATGAACATCGCCGCAATTCTGTCGAAATTTCCAGACATCGAGGTCTGGTGCACTGGCGGTAGATTACTTGGCGACAAGCAGGCATTCGTAGGCAAAACTGCCACAGATTTCATCGATTTACATCACGCCCAGACTGTATTTTTCTCCTGTAAAGGTATGGATTCTCAATACGGTATATCCGATTCAAACGAGGAACAAGCCAATGTAAAAATCGAAATGCTACGTAACTCGGAAAAGGCGTTTCTGCTCTGCGACAGCACAAAATTCGGACAGACCTTTTTCTGTCGGATTTGTAGTCCTGAGGACGTGTATATCATTTCAGACAAAAAACTGCCGTGATTATTTCGGCAGCTCGTATTCCTTTATGTCCTTGACCTCGTCATACATGGCAAGATAACTCTCGTATCGACTCGTCGGGATAATTCCATTTTCCACCGCTTCCCTGACGGCACAACCCTTGTCAGTGCGGTGTGAGCAGTTGTTCGCAAATTTGCAAGCCTGAATAAATGGCTCAAATTCCGGAAAACAATCCGGCAGGTCATTCTTCAATATCAGCTCGGAATTTTCAAAATCCATAGATGAAAATCCGGGAGTATCCGCAATGAAGCCGTTCCCAATTTTATAGAGGCTCACATCCCTTGTGGTATGCCTTCCTCTGCCCAGTGCGGTGGAAATTTCCGCAGTGGCAAGCTCTAATTCAGGCGAAAGAAAATTGAGCAATGATGACTTTCCCACACCGGAGTTTCCAGTAAGACAGCATACAGAATCCTTGAACAAATCCAGAATTTTATCCGTATTTTCCCCCGTTACTGAGGAAAATCCGAAGGACTCAAATCCAGCTTTTCTGTAAATTTCGACATAACTCTCGCATGAGCCCAGGTCGGTCTTTGAGAACAAGACCACCGGCTCTGTTTTTTTACGCTTCGCAAAACAGGTGATTTTGTCAATGACATAGAGATTGGGCTTCGGGTCCGCAACGGATGACACGATAATCAGCTTGTCAATATTGGCAACTGGCGGACGATTCATAAAGTTCTTCCGCTCTAAAATTTCTGTCACTGTGCCTCTTTGGTCGGCAACATCGAACTCAACCCAATCACCAACAAGAGGGTGTATTCCAGCCTTGCGAAACACACCTCTTGCCTTGCATTCGAAAATCTCGCCGTCCCCATTTTCAACATAGTAAAATCCGGAAAGGGCTCTGACGATAAGTCCTCGCATCAGTCTACGAATTCGTATTCGTCACCGGACTGCTCCTTGAATTTAGCAATCACAGCATTAAAGAGAGCATCATCCTCCACTGCGAGGTAGTCAGCATACTCCGGGTCGTTTTCGTCCACGACTTCCTTCATGACAACTACGCCTTCCACCTTCTCGTCCACGGGAATGAGCACAACATAATTTTCACCGTCGATTTCAACTGCATCGGCGCACTCAAAGTCAATATCCTGACCGTCGGAAAGAGTTAAAGTAATAATGTTTTCATCCATAATATTCACCTAAATTATTCGTCCACAACAGACTGTGCCTTAGCAACAGTAAGCGTGATTGTTACGCCTTCGTCCGCCTCACCGGTAATACTCTGGGAAATTACCGTTCCGGGACTGTAATCATCGTTCTCCTCGTACTTAACGGAAACACCGAAGCCAGCTGCATCAAGAGCGTTCTGAGCCGCAGAGAGAGTCATTCCGCTGACGGATGGCACCTCAACCTTACCATCCTCGAGAGAAGGTGTATCGGTTTCTGTTTCAGTAGGTTCTTCAGTTTCGGCAACCGTTGTAGCCTTGCTCTGGTAGGTATTTCTCGTTTTTATTTCGAAGCTGGGCTCCGTACCGCTGAAGTCCACATTACCCTCGATATAAAGGAAATCGTCAATGTAAATCTTCAGAGCGTTGTCATCACCAGTACCCTGAACATCCAGAACTACACTACTTCCGTCAAGCTTGGTACTTACCTGAGAGGTAATCTCATCACCCACATAGCAGATAACCTTTGCGCTCAAATCCTCATCATCCGGGAGAGATACGCTGATACTTCCCTTTACAATATCCGGTACGCCTGTGCCAACGGTAATAGTAATTTCGGTATTGACTGCCACCTCGGTATCCGGTGTGATGGACTGCTCGATAACCAAATCCTTCTGCTCGGCATCGCTGCCACCGGTCTTAATAACAACTGTCAAGCCCAAATCCTCAAGCTGTTTCTTGGCGGAATCCTTATCCACACCAACAACAGTTGGAACCTTAATCGTATCGCCGTGGGTGACAACATAGAGTATGATGGTGTCACGATAGGTTGCCATCTCACCGGCTGCGGGCTCACTCTTTGTAACATAGCCCTCCTCCTTATCGCTGTCGGTCACAGGAGTGGACTTGACGGAGAAGCCGTAGGATTTCAGAATTGCGCTCGCCTCGGTGAAGCTCATTCCCGTAACGTCGGGAACTTCCTTCTTTTCTCCACCTGAGGCAACGGAGAGACATATCGCCTTGCCGGACTTGATTTTTTCGCCAGCCTTGACGGACTGATTGCAGACTATTCCCTCATCATACTCGGAATTGTAAACATATTCCGGTTCCGCCTCAAAGTTGAACTGGTCGCTGTACTGGGCAATTACATCCTCGTAGCTTTGACCAATAAACTGAGGCACCTCAATTTTTTCCACATTGAAGTAGTTGTCGTAGATTTTGTAGCTCACAAAGCCAACTGCACCCAGCAAAAGTACAAGTACGATTACGAGAATCGGAATTGTGACACTGCCGCCGGATTTAACATCCGCATAGCCGGAATCATCATTGGAGTAGCTCTCTATTCCTGGAAGATTTCCCGATGCATTCTTACGAACATATGGCGTCTGCTGTCTTGTCTGCTGATTATACTCACCGCCACGGGATACAGCATTTGAGCTTTCCACATTATAATTGGGCGTCTGAGTAGCCACGGTCTGTGTATTTTCCGTCGCCGGAGCCGTCTGCTGATTTGTTCTTCTTGCGGTGTAAGCAACGGGTACAGTATTGAGAGGATAATCAAACAGCGTATTCGGATCGCTCTTCATCTGATCCAAATCCAAAAGCATCTCTGCCGCCGTCTGATAGCGGTCTCTTGTACTCTTCTGCATGGCTCGAAGCGTAATCTGTTCAAGTCCTCTGGGTATTCCGGAGTTTAGCTCACGAGGTCTCTTGGGCTCCTCCTGAACCTGCATAAGAGCTACGGAAACAAGGGAATCCGAACGGAACGGAAGCTGTCCTGTAAGCATTTCATAAAGCACAATGCCCACGGAATAGATGTCCGCTCTGGCATCGGTCTTTTCGCCTCTTGCCTGCTCCGGGCTGATATAGTGTGCCGAACCGATTGCCACACCGTTCTGTGTCATGGTGTTGGTATCCGCCCGGGAGAATTTTGCGATACCGAAATCCGTCACCTTGATGTCGCCTGTGGAGAGAACCATAATGTTCTGAGGCTTGATGTCACGGTGAATAATTCCCTTATCGTGGGCATGCTGAAGCGCACGGAGGATTTGTGTCGCAAAATACAACGCATACTTCCATGAAATTGCGCCTGCCTTGCCGATATATTCCTTAAGAGTGATGCCGTTGATGTACTCCATGACGATATACTGAAGCGTCTCGCCGAAGGACACATCATAGACCTTTACGATGTTGGGATGATTGAGAAGACTGAGAGAACGGGATTCATCTCTGAAGCGTTTTCTGTACTCGTCGCTTGCCATATGCTCATCCTTGAGAATTTTTATGGCTACCTCACGCTGTTCAATTGTATCAAATGCTTTATATACTACGGCCATTCCGCCGGAGCCGATTTCATTGCGGACCTCGTATCTATTGCCGAGAACCTTACCGACAAAATTTTCCATGACGGGACCTCCTTAATTTATTGCTGTGATTACGACGGTTACATTGTCTCCGCCGCCGCCTGCCTTTGCCTTTTCCACAAGGTTTTCCGCACATTCATCAAACTGGGACGAAATTACGGTGTCTATAATATCCTGATTAGAACAGTAGTTGGTAAGACCGTCCGAACATGAAATGATTATATCGTTGGATTCCAGCTCGTAAACGGAGAAATCCTGAACCACGGAATTTGGCGTGCCAAGGCACCTGGTTATAACATTCTTAAAGGGAAAAGAGTCGGTTTCTTCTTCCGAAATTTCGCCCTTGTCAAGCATCTCCTGCATGAGAGAATGATCCTTTGTAAGGAGTATGAGGGCGTTACCTCTGACAAGATAGCACCTGGAATCACCCACATGCCCTAAGTACAGGGTATTATCTCTGACGAAGGTAATTACGAGAGTCGTGCCCATTCCCTTAAACTTTTCATTGACAAGTCCACAGGCGTAAATCTCTTCATTTGCCTTTTGAATTGCAGCATTGAAGAGCTTCTCAAAAGCCTCGTCACTCATATCGGATGTAATTTTCTCCGCAAGATATGCGCTGATGCTGTCTGATGCCATTTTACTGGCGACTTCACCTGCCGCATGACCGCCCATACCGTCGCAAAGTACGGAAAGTATTCCTCCGCAGCACTCTGCCACCGCATAGCAGTCCTCATTGACTTCACGCACGAGCCCGACATCACTTATTGCCGAAATCTTCATTTTAACCAATACCTCCCCTGTCCTTAATCGAGTTACGACGAAGCTGTCCGCAGGATGCGTTAATATCTCCGCCCAGCGTTCGTCTGACAGTGGCGTTAATACCGTTGTCCGTAAGGATTTTTTGGAAATTCCTTACCTGTCTTTCATTACTACGCACAAGCCCCGTTTCGTCTACCTCATTTACGGGAATGAGATTGACATGACAGAGCATCCCTTTGAGCCGACGTGAAAGCTCCAGAGCACATTCGTCGCTGTCATTCACGCCTCGAACAAGTGAATACTCAAAGCTTATGCGTCGGTTTGTTTTATTTATATAATCTCTGCATACCGTCAATAGCTCGTCATATTTATAACGAAGGCTCACCGGCATCAGTTGATTTCTGATTTTATCATTGGGCGCATGCAGGCTCACCGAAAGAGTCAGCTGAAGATTTTCATTCAGTAAATCATACATTTTCGGTACAAGTCCGCAGGTTGAAAGTGAAATATTCCGCATTCCGATGTTGATTCCGTTTTCATCCGACACCATATGAAGGAATTTCAGAACATTGTCGTAGTTGTCCAGAGGTTCGCCCATACCCATTAGCACAATATGGGAAATCCGTTCGCCCAAATCCCGTTGCGCAGCGTAAACCTGACCCAAAATTTCCGAGGTGGCAAGATTTCTCACACATCCGTTCAATGTTGAGGCGCAGAATTTACAGCCCATTTTACAGCCAACCTGGGTGGATACACATATCGAAAGACCGTATTTGTAACGCATAACAACGGTTTCAACGAACTCATCATCATGCAGACGGAAAAGGTACTTCACTGTACCATCATAACACGAAACAAGTTTTTTTTCAATAGCGCAACCAAAAATTACAAAATTGTCATCTAATGTTTGTCGGAGTTGCTTTGAAAGGTCGGTCATTTCGGAAAAATTTATGACAAATGTCTTATGTAGCCACTTATAAATCTGACCAACACGGAATTTCGGCAATCCCATATCGAGAATTTTCTCCTGAAGCTCATCATAAGAGAGGGACACAATATCTGTTTTTTCCGTAAAATCACCTCCAAGGTAAATAGGAAATAGGAAATTCTCCGACCAAAAGACTATCGAAAACAAATAAGCTTGACTTTCGTAATAAATTATCGAAACACGCCTATTGTTTTTTCTTCATTTTCGCCACAAAAAATCCGTCCGTATCAAATTTCGGCGGGAGCATTGTAATCATTGTACAATCCTCAGCACCGGGTATTCCCAGCTTTTCCGGTACAAAATCCCTGTGTTCAGCCAAAAATTTTTCCAGAATCTTCTCGTTTTCCTCTGGTCTTATTGAACAGGTGGAGTACACCAGTGTACCACCGGGCTTCACAAATCTTGCGGAATTTTCCAAAATCCCGTATTGAATATCCGGCAAATCTGCAAATTCAGCAAAATCCTTATACCTGATTTCCGGTTTTTTCGCAATAACACCAGTGCCAGAGCATGGCACATCGCAAAGCACACAGTCACATTCCGGATGAAGAACATTCACATCCGAGCCGTCGCACAATTCCGTTTGGATAAAATCAATTCCAAGCCTTGTCGCACCATCGGAAATGAGCTTCAGCTTATGCTCATGTATGTCGCAGGAAATTATCCGTCCGCTTTTCATTAAACATGCAGCCGAATAGCTCTTGCCTCCAGGAGCAGCGCAAACATCCAGCACCCTGTCGCCGGACTTCGGATTTAACGCCGCAACACAAAGCTGTGAGGACAAATCCTGCACGAAAAAGTACCCATTTTTGAATGCCGAAAGCCCAGTAACCGAGCCACCATTTTTCAGAATGAATGCGGTGTCCGTGATAAATTCCGCCGCCGCACCATCACTTTCTAGTGCAGTCATCAAGCCATTCGCATCGGTTTTGATGGTATTGAGCCGACAAATCGTATCCGTCCGCCTAAATGAGCTGTCCAAAAATTCTTCCGAGACAGTCTTTCCGTAATTTTTCACAAGCATATCGGCGAAATTTTGGGAAACGGAATACTTCACTGAAAGAAAGTCATCAGTATTTTCATCTGGAAGTACAAGTCCCTTTGACGAAATCTTCCGCAAAACCGCATTTACCAGTCCCTTTGCAAAGGAACAGCCCTTTTTCACGCAAAGCTCCACGCTCTCATTCACCGCCGCCGAATGCGGAATGCCGTCCATAAAAAGGATTTGGGCAGCTCCGATTACAAGCGAAATATAGACCTGTGGTTTCAGTTTTTTCAGCGGTTGTCTAAGGTACAGGGACAGGTTATAATCAATCGTAAGTCTGCGTTCAATCGCCGTAATTCCAATCGCCGTGGCAAGTGATTTATCCCGTGGGTCAATTTTCGCATTCCGGAGAATTCTGTCCGTGGCAATGTTGGAATAGGCGCCCTCGAACAGCACCTCATTTACAATGTCGAATGCGTATTTTCGTGAATTGCTAATCATCTTCTCCGCTTTCCGCCGGTAAATACCAGCACAAGCCTTAACAGGTTGGCAATGCTCACCCAAAGGGATGCAACATAGGTCATTGCTGCCGCACGAAGCACCTTTTTTGCGCCTTCAAGCTCATCGCCCTGGAGTAATCCACGCTCCTCAATAACCTTTATTGCTCTGCGACTTGCATTGAATTCCACCGGCAGAGTGGCAAGTTGGAATACACAAATCACGCTGTAAAGTCCTAATCCCACATACACAAGTGAGCCGAATCCGAGAAAATAGCCCACAATTGCCAGAGGTAAGCCCACATAGGAGCCGATATTACAAACGGGAATAAGCATATTACGAAGCTTAATCGGAAGGTAGCTCTCGGCATGCTGACTTGCGTGACCCGCCTCATGGCAGGCAATTCCGATGGAGGCAATGGAGTTGGAGTAGTACACTCCTTCGGACAGGCTTATCATATTCTTTTTTGGATTGTAGTTGTCCGTCAGGTTCCCGGCAATACGGCAAATTCCCACATTGTATATGCCGTAGGAACTTAGCAACGCCTGAACTGCCGTAACCGCAGTGTAGCCGGAGCGACTTGCAATTTTCGAGTATTTGGAATAGACGCTCTTGACTCTTGCCTGGGCGATAAGTGAAATTATAAACGCCGGCAGAACAAGAACGATGTATAAATAGGTTGAATACATATTTTCACCTCGGAATGAATAGGAAATAGTTGTTTTCCGGGAATTTTTGCGGAAGGTAAGTTTATCCGTTCCGAAAGTTAAAGTCTTGCTGTCGCAAAGAAAATGACAAATAGACTTCCGGTCAGGACATTTCCTATTTCCTATCTCCTATCTCTTACTTTCTACCTATATCTCATGCCCTCTGAGATAATCCTCCGCCTTCATTCTCTTCTTGCCCTCTGGCTGAATTTCATCGAAATACAGAATCACACCATCTCCACAGACGAAGGCAAGACTGCCCTTGTCGTTGAATGCGGTACCGCTTGGCTTGTCGCTGGTTTTATCGGAAATACTTGCGGAGAAAATTTTCATTCTGACTCCGCCGATAACCGTATTTGCCACGGGCCAGGGATTCATACCCTTTATCAGAGAAAATATAGTTTTGGCGTCCTTGGAGGAATCAATTTCAGCAAGCTGTTTGTCCAGCATTGGAGCGTAGGTCGCCTCGTCGTCATTCTGTTTTTCCGGGACAATTTCGCCCTTTGCGTACTTTTCAAGAGTTTCCAGAAGCAGGTCAGGTGAGCTTTCCGCAAGCCTGTCGAACAGCTCTCCGGCGGTTTCATTTTCACCGATTTTTGTCTCGTACCGCAGGAGCATATCGCCCGTATCAAGTCCTTCACCCATAAGCATAGTGGTGACACCGGCATACTCCTCGCCGTTGATAACCGCCCACTGAATTGGCGCTGCGCCTCTGTACTTCGGCAACAGGGAGCCGTGGACATTCACGCAGGCATATTTCGGCAAATCCAATATCCGTTTCGGCAGGATTTTTCCATACGCAGCCACTACAAAGAAGTCCGCATCGTAGGACGCAAGCTTTTCATATGCCTCATCCGTTTTGAGTTTTTCAGGCTGATAGACCTCAATTCCGTGTTGTAAAGCCAGTTCCTTGACAGGCGGAGGCGTCAGTATCTGTTTTCTGCCAACGGGCTTGTCCGGCTGGGTCACGACCAGCAAAATCTCATGTCCTGCATCAATCAGTCCCCGAAGGCACGGCACCGCAAAATCCGGAGTGCCCATATAAATTATTTTCATCTTATTCAACATATTCGATTTTCTCACCCGGAGCTATCTTGTCGATGTAAAGTACACCGCCCAGATGGTCGATTTCATGGCAGAAGCACCTGGCAAGAAGCTCTGTACCTTCATATTCGTGCCACTCGCCGTTTCTATCCTGAGCCTTGACCTTTACGAATGCAGGTCTTATAACCTTTGCCTGTCTGCCGGGCACGGAAAGACAGCCTTCCACCTCGCATTGAGTACCGCTTGTTTCCAGAATTTCCGGATTTATAAGTTCCAGAAGTCCGTATTTTTCATCGCAGTCCACAATCACGACCCGTTTGAGAGAGCCCACCTGTGGCGCCGCAAGACCTGCGCCGTCCGCCTTTTTAAGTGTCGCCTTCATATCATCCAGCAGTGTAAAAAGCTTGTCGTCGAATTTTTCAACAACACGACTTTTTTTGCGAAGCAATGGCTCCTTATCATCAAGAATTTTTCTTATTGCCATATCAAATCATACTCTCCGGATTGATGTCCGCATGGACAAGTATTTTATTATATTTTGCGTTTTTCATAAATTCAACGAGGTTTTCCCGTATCATCCGACGAAATTCCGCACTATTTTTACATTTAATTATGAGTCTGTACCTGTATTTATTGCTAACTCTAAACACCTTCGCAGGAGTTGGACCCAATATAATCAGCTTCTGATTTTTGTATTCGTTCTCATTTTTTGACACAATTCCGTCGAAGAACGACTTGGCGGCTTCGAGGGTACGAGCCTCATTTTCACCGGTAAAATTCACCAAACAGATGTCGCAATAGGGCGGATATGTCATCATCTGCCGAAGAGCCATCTCGATGTTGTAGTACGCCTCATAGTCCTGGGCGGCAGAAAGTCGGATTATGTCGTTTTCCGGCGCCAGCGTCTGAATCATTGCGGTGCCCTTGTGAGTACCTCTGCCGGAGCGTCCCACAACCTGCATAAGCAAATCGAAGGTTCGTTCAAGACTCCGATAGTCGCTGTCGTTGAGCTGACTGTCGGCGGACACAACTCCCACAAAGGTGACATTCGGGAAATCCAAACCTTTTGCCACCATCTGTGTGCCCAAAAGTATGTCATATTCGCCGTCGGAGAACTGTTTCAGTTTCTTTTCGTGGGCAAATTTCGCCATGGTCGTATCCGCATCCATACGAAGGACTCGTGCCTCTGGAAAAAGTACTTTCAGTTCCTCTTCAATTCTCTGGGTACCAAAGCCAGAATACCGGATATTTTTTTCACCGCATTCCGGACACCTGTCGGGCACCGGCATGGAATATCCGCAGTAATGGCAGAGAAGTCGGTTGTTAGCGCTATGGTAGGTCATGGAGATACTGCAATTCGGACAGGTCAGGACGTGCTTGCATTCCGTACAGGTCACGAAGGTGTTGAAGCCTCGTCTGTTCAGAAGCAAAAGACTTTGCTCGCCCTTTTCAAGATTTTCCCGCAGCGCATCCGCCATTTCACGACTCAGTGCGTTGGATATCAGGGAACGTTTTTGGGACATATCCACCGTCACGACCTCTGGCAAAACCGCAGAGCCGTACCGTTTAGTCAGCCTCGCCAAAGAGAGCCTGCCATTCAAAGCCGCCGTATAGGTTTCCACCGATGGAGTCGCCGACACTAGAAGGCAAAGTCCGCCGTAGGACACACATCTGCGTTTCGCCACATCCTTAGCGTCGTATCTGGGTGACATCTCCGACTTGTAGGTATGCTCCTGCTCCTCATCTATAATGAAAAGTCCCGGATTATCCAGAGGTGCAAACACCGCCGAGCGTGTGCCGATTACCAAATCCGCCTCGCCCTTTTTTATGCGTTTCCACTCGTCAAGTCGCTCACCCATGGCAAGTCCGCTGTGAATGACCGCGACTCGATTTCCGTATCGTCCGTAGAAAATGGACAGAGCCTGTGGAGTGAGAGAAATTTCTGGTACCATCAGTACACAGCCTCTACCCATATCCAGGCAGTCGTCAATAAGTCGCATATAGACCTTGGTCTTGCCACTGCCAGTTACGCCAAAAAGCAGTCCTGCGGCAGGATTTTCATCCCTCATCAGAGCGGAAAATTTCTCATATGCCACCCTCTGCTCGTCTGTGAGATTGATTTCAGTACGCTCGCCCTGGGAGTAGACCTCATGAGGCCGTCTGAAAAATTCCTCCTCAGTGAGCTCAACAAGACCTTTTTTTTCGAGAGCCTGTACCACTGCGGTCGTACATCCCGTAAAGTAACAAAGCTCCTTGACGGCAGCCTGTCCCACATCCCGAAGCACCTCCATAACGGCTCTCTGCTTCGGTGAAAGTGACTCGATAACCGATTCAAGCTCCGTATCCGTCACCGCAAGTGTTGCAGTTTTTACGGAGGCATCGCCAGTTCGTCTTTTGGGAGTATCGCCGTCGAAACGGTAGCAAAGTCCCGTTGGAAGCATTGCCTTCGCCGCCTCAAACAGGGTACAGAAGTACCTCTCCGACATCCAGAAGCAAAGTGAACATTGTTCCTCCGACAACACCGGATTATCGTCCAAAACAGACAAAATCGGCTTTAATCCCTCAATGCAATCGCTCTCCTCAACACGCAAAACAAAACCCTGACGGGATAGCTTTCCTTTGCCGAAATTCACCGTGACACGAACTCCCGGCTGAACACTGTCCTGAAATTCCAACGGCACGAAATATGAATATGGCATATCGAAGCAAATTGTTGTTTTTTCAATTGCTATGGATGCGATTAACATAGTATTTTGGTGGGAATGTTTACGAAATGTACTTTTCTAATGCGAGCTTTGTTCTTCGCAGGGCTAAAGCATTAGGCACTGGGTGGGTTACCGGGAGTTTGTTCCGGGAATTAGCTCCTGCCGTTCAGCGGCTAAGATAGAAGATAGGAGATGTGGATTGTTGATTATAGATTACGTCCCAATAGACTTTCGGAACCGACCGCACGCTCCCTTGGGGGAGAGGGCCAAGCTTTAGCTTGGCGAGGTGGGTTCTTCGTCTGCTTCCGAATAAAACCCACGGAACGGACTCTATAATCAAATCGTTTGCGATTTCCCTAGCCCTAATGCCTTTCTTTCAACTTTGCGCCAGCAAGACTTTGCAACGCAAGACTTAGTCCTCCGCCGGAACAAGCTCGTCCTTGCCAGCAATAAGCTTTTCGAGAGCCACGGTTACCGGCTTTTCGTCCAGCATTTTTTTAAGCTCGTCGGACATAACAAAGGGCTTGCCTGCCTTTGTTTCGGCTGTTTCATATTTGAGCTGTTCCAGAGCTCTTTCGTTGACCATACCGGCAATTTTTGCAACTCCGGCAGTAAGAGCAAATCTGTTGATGTCCTCGTTGAGAAGGTCGTTATAATCTGGTATAAGCATAATTTCACCTATTATTGATAATATCGTATATTTGTTTAACCGCATCCTCCAGCACATCGTTTACCACAACGAATTTGTACTGGCTGCGTCTTTCCATTTCATCTCTGGCAATTTTAAGTCTGCCGGCAATAGACTCCTCGCTCTCTGTACCTCTGCCTCTGAGACGGTTTTCCAGCTCGTCCACCGATGGTGGCATAAGGAACACCGAAAGGCAGTCCGGATACTTTGCAATTATGTTTGCGGCGCCCTTGACCTCGATGACAAGCACACATTTTTTGCCCTCTTGAGCAAGTCTGCTGACCTCGGATTTCAGCGTACCGTAGTAGTTTCCGTTATATTGAACAAATTCAATAAATTCGTCGTTTTCGATTTTTTCCTCGAATTCATCTTTTTCGAGAAAATAGTAATCCACGCCGTCCTGTTCATTTCCTCGTGGCGTTCTTGTAGTGGCGGAAATCGCAAGGGCGACAGAGGAATCCATCTTACGAAGCTCCGTCACAACGGTATCCTTACCGCATCCGGAAGGTCCGGAAATGACAATCGGGAGCGCCGTATTTTCGTTCATTTGATTTCCTCCTCTCCGTTCATTCTCGCAGTCAGTGTTTCGGGTGAAAGATAAGTAAGCACAATATTTCCGCAGTCGGTGATAATGACGGCTTTGGTCTTTCGTCCGGCGGTTGCGTCAATCATCGTGCCCTTGTCCTTGCTGTCCTGAATCATCCGTTTCGTAGGAGCCGCATCGGGACTCAGAATGCACACAAGCCTGTCGATGTTCAGCACATTGCCGAAGCCGATGTTCACAAGCTTCATATATTTTCCCCGTTCTATTCTATATTCTGTATCTGCTCACGGATTTTTTCCACATCCGCCTTGATAGCAATTACACAATTTGCAATTTCAGTATTCTGCGCCTTGGAACCGATGGTGTTGGCTTCACGGTTGATTTCCTGCACCAGGAAGTCCAGCTTTCTGCCGATTGGTTCCTTTGCATCCATAAATTTCCGCAGCTGGGAGATATGACTGCGAAGTCTGACGGTCTCCTCATCAACGGCGATTTTGTCGGCGTATACGGCGGTCTCAGTGAGTAGCTTTGTTTCGTCAACAGCGGCGCCGTCCAAAAGCTCACGCATACGAATTTCCAGCTTTTCACGATATTCCTTCACGCACTCTGGACTCTTTTTCTCCACGAATTCCACATTTGCGATAATGTCATCCGCCTTTTCCAGAACATCCGCACGAAGCTTCATTCCTTCAGCCTCACGCATTGTGATGAAGGCATCCACAGCCTTTTCCAGAACCACCTTCACCGCATCCCAGATTTTCTCCTCGTCGGATTCCGCCTTGTGAATACGGAATATCTCAGGATTTTTTGCCATGACAGACACTGTAATGTCATCCGTGATGCCGAATTTCTCCGAGAGCTTTTTCAGGGCATTGTAATATCCTACCGCATAGGCTTCATTCAGTTCAATTTCAACCTCTTCATCGGCGAGATTTTCAATCTGAACGACACAATCCACCTTGCCTCTCGATATGACACTGCGGACGTAATTTTTCATTCTGTCCTCAAGAAATGAGTAGCCACGATAGACCTTGGGCGAAAAATCAAGATAGCGGTTGTTTACACTTTTAATTTCCACGGTTACAGAGAGGTCGTCAATTGTATCGGACGCTCTTCCGTAACCCGTCATGCTTCGTATCATTTTATTCTCCGTCTGCTTTATTGTTTGCCGTTACAGGCTCTTTTGAGTGCCGAAATTTCCTGCTTAGTAAGCTCTCTATACTGACCTAGTTTGAGATTTCCCAATGCCACGGGACCCATTTGTACCCGTTTAAGCTTTGCGATTTCCGTCACGCCCAATTCTTCCAGCATTCGTCTTATCTGACGGTTTCTACCCTCTCGCAGGACGATTTCCACAACCGTCTTTTCCCTGTCAGCCGCCACAACATGAACGCCTGCAGGCAAGGTTTTTCGTCCGTCAAGCATAATCCCGGTTGCCAGAGCCGTAAGCTGTTCCTCGCTTAGAACCGCCTTCACTGTGACAAGATAGGTCTTGGACACATGCCCCGATGGATGCATCAAAATGTTGGCAAGCTCGCCGTCATTGGTAAGCAAAAGAAGTCCCTCGGAATCCATATCGAGCCGCCCGACGGGATATACTCTCACGCCCACATCCGACACAAGTTGCGCCACGCATTTTCTGCCCTTTTCATCACTCATGGTGGTGACATAGCCTCTTGGCTTATTGAGCATTATGTAGACATTTTTTTTGTTTGTCTCGATTTTACGGCCACTGACAAATACCTTGTCCGTCCGGACATCTATTTTGTCCCCAATTACAGCTCTCTTGCCGTTAACCGTGACATCGCCGTTTGCGATAAGCTCCTCGGCTTTGCGACGGGAGGCAATACCGCAATCGGCAAGATATTTTTGTAACCTTGTGTCCTTCGCCATATTACTCGGCTTTGTCGGACTCGGGCTTCTTAACGAACTTATCTACGACGCCTTCAACCTTATCGAACATCTCGGGAATCATATTCACAACACGCTCTGCGGCATTGTCGTTTGCAGTGATGTGCTTGATTGTAACCTCGCCGTCGTTGATGATAAGGAAAGCCACAGGATTGATTGTGATACCAGCTCCGCCGGCACCACCGAAGATGTCCTTGCTTGCCTTTGACGGAAAGTCACTTCCGCCGGATGCAAAACCGTAGGTGACCTTGGATACCGGGATAATCTGGATTTTGTCGTCGATTTTAATCGGGTCGCCGATGATTGTGCTAACGTCCACAAGCTCGCGAACCTTCTCGATTGTTGTTGAAAGAATCAATGATGCCGATTGTTTTTCCATTATTATTCTCCTTTTCGGATGTGATTTATTATTTTAGAGTCGTCCTACGGACAGTCATGCTAACGCAAAGTCTTGCTTCACGCTTACGCTAAGTCATCCTTCGGAAAGTCATGCTTCGCAAAGAAAATGACAAATAGGCTTTCGGTCGGAGAATTTCCTATCTCCTATCTCCTATTTCCTACTTCATACTTCTTACTTCTTACTTCTTGCTTCCCTTAAGTCCCAGCAGGAACTTAATTGCCACCTTGTTTATCAGTTTGAACACAAGTACAACGACGGCGTTGGTAAGTGTAATCGGTCTTACGGAAATTTTCGAATCGAACTCGATTACATCCTTGCTGCCGTGGAATGCGGGAGTCATATTCACATGATAATCCCGGCACTTCATCGTATTTGCGATGTATCCCATTGCTGGATAGATTTCGCTTGACCGCTGTCCGTATTTTATGGCGCAGTCGGCGGCGTCTGAGCCTGTAACGGCATAATTTAGAATCAGCTTGTCAATGGAAAATCCACGGAGGATATGTCCGAACATTCCGCCCAGAGCACTGCAAAAATTATTGATGATTTCCACAAAGCCATCTATGCCCTTGTTTTGATAGAAAACCTTGAGAGGATTTTTTCCGCCCTTTTTCTTCTTTGGCTTTTCCTCTTCCTTTTCCTCTTCCTTTTTCTCTTCCTCTTCTGGCTCTTCCTCTTTTGGTTCTTCGGGCTTTTTCTCTTTTTTCTTTATGGTCAGAGGTACCAGCCCGATTTTCACAAACAGCCACTTTACGGTGATATGCCATTGATCATCAAAGGATGCCAGTATGCTCACCTTGATACTCAGGACAATGACAATCAACGCAATTATGCCTAAGATAATGTATAATGCTATCAATCGCTTACCTCCTCAATATCATCAATGAATGAAATTTGACCTTCAACCTGACCGTCGCCGATTTCCTCGTCCTCGATAATTCCAGCATCCGGTATTTCTGGCAACTCCGACAGGTCGCTTATTCCGAAGCATCGCATAAAGTTTGCGGTGGTCTTATATATCAGCGGACGCCCCGGCAAATCCAGCCTGCCTGCCTCTTCGATAAGCTCCTTTTGTGTGAGAGTCGCCATAACACCGCTACAATCGACTCCTCTTATCTGCTCCACAAAGGACTTTGTAACCGGCTGATTATACGCCACAATTGCAAGAACCTCGAATGCCGCCTGTGACAATGGGGCATTGCGTTTTTTGTCCATGGCAATACGGATGTTGTCCGCATACATTTCCCGTGTGGCAAGCTGATATTTATCTCCAAGTCGCAGGAGCATAAGTCCGCTTTTTGTTTTGTCCAGGTATCTGCGAAGGTCGTCAAGCTCTGGCTCAAGCTCATCGGGTTCGATAAGCAAAGCCTCACTGAGCCGTTCCAGCTCCACAGGTTCTCCGCAGGCAAACAGAACCGCCTCTGCCGCCCGCTGAATATCATTCAAATTCAAGCTCATCTATTGCTCCTTCATCGGAAATCAACTCAATTTCGCATTCGTCACCCTCACCGCTGAGCATAACTCTCTTGGCTTTGCAAAGCTCCAGCACCGCAAGGAAGGTTGCCACAAGCTCGGAACGACTCTCCGCATTCTCAAAAAGGCTGTCGAAACGCTGTTTTCTGCCGATGGACAAAACCTCTAAAAGTCCTTTTATACGGGAACCGACGGATACGATTTTGTGACTGACAATTCCTGCAAATGCGGATACCGGCGGCGGCATCTTGCGAAGCTTTTTACCTACGGCATTCATATATGCACGGTAGATTTCCAGGGCATCGTGCACCCGGCTGTATGGCAATACGGGAAAGCTCATTTTGGACTGTCCTTTTACCATACGATTGAAGCCCTCGGTGTTTTTTTCCAGCTCTGCCGCCACAAGCTTGCAGGTTCTGTATTCAATCAGCTCTCCGCTAAGCTCTCTCCGAAGCTCCTCCGCCTCTTCTTTTTGAACAGGTAGCAACGATACGGTTTTAATATGCACAAGTCTTGCCGCCATTTCCAGGAAATCCGCAGCAATATCCAGGTTTTCTTCCTGCATTTTGCGAACATAATCCGTATACTGTTCCACCAGCTCAAATATGGGAATGTCGTAAATATTCAGTTTATGCTTCGATATGAGGTAGAGCAGAAGGTCAAGCGGACCTTCAAATACCTCAAGCTTATATTGAATAGTTTCCATTAAATTATCCTGAAAATAAGTCCGGTGAACCACATAAAGAATTTCAGTACCCAGGATGACAGGTAGGAAAGCGGAACATTCAGAACACCCACATACAGCAGAACGAGGACGGCAATCATAATGTACCTTTCGTACTGCATAATCCTGTAATAAATTCTGTCCGGCAGCACAACACCCAGGAGTCTCGAACCGTCAAGAGGAGGCACTGGAATGAGGTTGAACACCGCCAGCATAACATTGATGTTCGCCGCAAAATAGGCAAAGAGATATGCGATGTACAGCACGCCTGTTCCGTCGGTAAAGTGATAGAAGAGGTTCGCCAAAAATGCGTACACAAATGCCATCATAAGGTTAGACACAGGACCCGCAAGAGCCACAAGAGCCATGCCCTTTTTCCTGTCTTTGAAATTTCGCATATTAACCGGCACAGGCTTTGCATAGCCAAATCCAAAGAGAATTATCATAATCGTGCCGATAGGCGACAGGTGGGCAAGCGGATTTAATGTGAGCCTTCCGCTGAGCCTTGCCGTCTGGTCGCCCAGCTTCGTTGCCATCCATGCGTGGGCAAATTCATGCACCGGCATAATGCAAAAGCAGGTGAATATTTTTACGCAAAGGGCAACCGCAAAGCTAATCCAGTCACCACTTCGTAACGCCGAAAACAAACTCATAGTTTTTCTCCGATAACAAATCTTTCAACTCCGTACTGATCATTTTCACAGTAGGCTTTGATATATTTTCCGAACAGCTCCGTAACCAAACGAGGCTGTTCTTCACCGCATTCGGCGAATACAAGTCCTCCGTAATTTAGATACGACAGCCATTTTTCAGCAATGGCACGATAGAAATCCAAGCCGTCCGAACCGCCATCCAAAGCCATTCGTGGCTCAAATCCCACCTCGGATTGGAGCTGGGGAATTTCACAGGCGGAAATATATGGCGGATTAGTAATCAAAACATCATATTTTTCCCTGCAACCATCAAACAAATCACCTTGAACAATCTTGACATTTTTAAGTCCCAAAAGTGTGAGATTTCGTCTTTCGTATTCTATCGCATCTGGACTTTTCTCAAACAGTACGACCTGGGATTTAGGCAGCTTTTTGGCAAGTGTAAGCCCGATACAACCGCTGCCGGCACACAAATCTATGATTTTTAATTCCCTGTTGGCAGGAATTTTCGATAGGGCAATTTCAACCAGAAATTCCGTCTCTGGCCTTGGAATGAGCACGCCTTCACCCACGATGAAATCATCTTCAAAGAAAGGCTGACTTCCCAGAATATATTGTAGCGGATAATGCTCCGACCGTTTTTTGACTGCGGAACGAAGGTCATTTTCATCCGGAAATTGACGAATAAGAAGCTCCGCCTCAAATTCGGCGTCCTCAATTTCGCCAAGAAGAGATATAATTTCCTGTTTTTGCATATTTGTTTGAAGTCTTGCTATCGCACGCCCTTGAATAAACCGAAGGAACGGAATAACCTCTTTACAAAGTCCTATCTTCCGTCTGCCTTCTCATCCTCCGGCTTAATGCAAGCCTCGTAGTCGATATCGAAAGGCAGGCTCTTAAATTCCTCCGATTCAATTCCGTAAAGGGAGGCAACAAGGGATGTAATTCCCACCTCAATAATGTCGTCCGTAGGCTCCTTTGTGGTAACTCTCTGCATCCAAAGTCCCGGAGCAGACAAAATTTTCGTAACTATATTGTCATGCTTGCCGGCATATTTGATAAATTCATAGCCAATGCCCATTACAAGTGGCGCAATGCACAGCTTAACCGCCATCCAAACTGCCCTGTTGTCGCCGATATGCGGGAAAATCAGAGTGACCACAGAGGAGATGAGAATACTGAGAATCAGCACAACAAAGATGAAGCTGGTACCGCAACGGGGATGAAAACGCTTGTTCATACGAACATTTTCCACCGTGAGAGGCTTGTCCGCTTCAAGGCAAAATATACTCTTATGCTCTGCGCCGTGGTACATAAAGGTGCGTTTGATGTCCTTTTCCAGACCCACAATCACGATGTACGCCACGAAAATGATTATACGCATTATGCCCTCGCAGAGAGGATGGAATTTTTGCAAATTTTCGGCTGGCAGGAGCTTGTCTGCGATGAACGCCGGCAGCCACATAAACAGCAGGAACGCAAGTCCCACGCCGAGAATCATACCCACAACACCAACTGCGGCAATGAGCTTTGGACCGAAGTGGTCATTGAGCCACCTGTCCACCTTGCCCATATTTTCAGGATCTTCCTCCGCCTCAAGCTGACCGGAAAGCTCCGCCGACTCCATCATACAGTTATAGCCGAAAATCATGGATTCGACAAAATTCACTATGCCTCTGATAATGGGCCATCCCAAGGGCTTGAACTTATCTTTGGCATGTTTCACCGTCTTAGGTCTTGCTATGATTTTTCCGTCCGCACGGCGTACCGCAATGGCAGCTCCGTTGGGTGACTGCATCATAATTCCTTCCAGCAGAGCCTGTCCGCCCACTGCCGCAAGATATTTCGGTTTATTTTCGTTTTTTGACATTTTTACTCCTTCATAAGTGGCAAGCTGATTGTCACACGGGTACCTTTGCCCTCTGTACTTTCAATGAGAAACTCGCCACCCAGCATTTTCAGAATTTCATCACAGACTGCAAGGCCTATTCCCGAGCCCTTTTTGGACATATTCGCCTTGAAAAATTTCTCTTTCAAATGGGGAATGAAGTCCGCCGGAATACCGCAACCTGTGTCACTCACAACGGCGACAAAGCTGTTGTCGGTAACACTCGAGCTTACGGTTACACTGCCCTCGTCTGTGTATTTTATCGCATTGTCGATGATATTCACGAACACCTGTCTAAGCCTCAGCGGATCCGCAAAAATTATGGCAATGTCGTCATTTTCGATGTAATTGAATTTGAGCCCCTTTTGTGTTGCCTTCATTGTGAGGGCTGTGGCGGCATCGGTGAGCTCGGCAATGCCGTCAAGCTTTAATGGATTGAGTCGCAATCTGCCACTTTCGATTTTTGAAAAATCCAGCAAATCCTCCACCATTGTATTGAGATTTTCCGTTTCGGAAAGAATTATTCCGGTGGCATACCGAACGGTTTCCGCATCCTCTGGGCAGGCTGCCACAGTTTCACCCCAGCCCTTAATCGCCGTCAAGGGCGTTCGAAGCTCGTGGGACACAGTTGAGATGAAGTCGTTTTTCATCCTATTGTAGTCCTCCAAAGAAGCTGCCATATCGTTGAAGGTGTGGCAAAGTCCGGTAATTTCGTCACCGTATTTCCGCTTAATGGGAATTTTCGTTTCGTAGTTTCCAGCGGCAATCGTCCGTGCGCTCATGGATATCTGTTCCACCGGACGAACGATTGAACGAATAAAGTAAAGTCCTGAAAATGCCACCAGTGACAGAATCACAACAAACACCAGGATGAGTATGATTACGATATACAAAAACTGTTTGTCAAGGTCATCCAATGAGGTCATAAACCTGACCGCTGACCCGGCAATACCGCCGTCGGCAGTCAATGGCACAGACACGCACATCAGCTTTTCGCCATCGGAATTTTTGCCTGTGTAAAAGGACAGAGTTCCGCTTTGCTTTGCATCCTCGTAGTCCGGCATATCGTCGGCATCCGCATCAAAACCGCTGGATGTTGCCACCACAACGCCGTTTTTGTCGATTACCCAAACCCCAATACGGCTCTTGTCGTTGAAGGAATGGATATATTCAACCGCACGATCGTGGAAGTCCTCGTCCGCAGAGTTTGCATATTGATAGAAAAATGATGTGAGAGAACTACTTTGGGCATGGGATTTCAACGCAAGCTCCGCAGTGTCATAGTAGGAGCTGTGGATAATTATTCCAACGCAAGACAAAAGCACCAGCATAATCGCTGTCACTACACAAAATGTATTGAGAAACCATCGAAATGTAATGTTGAGCTTTTTCATTATATTATATGAGTCTGGCTTACGCCAAGTCTTGCTGGCGCAAAGTCTTCCTTACGGAAAGTCTTGTAGCACATCGCACGCCCCTTTGGAGGAGAGGGCCAGGCGAAGAGCCTGGCGAGGGAGGTTCTTTCGCTCGATTCTGAATAAAACCCACGGAACGCAATCTATAATCAAATCACGCAGTGATTTCCTCAGCCCTATTGCCTAATGCCCTGCCTAATGCCTTGCAACTGAACGGTCAAACTTGCCTTCCGCAAAAATTCACAGAAACCGAGTATTTCCTATCTCCCGCTCTATTCTCCGTTCCAGCGATAACCCAGACCCCAGACGGTCACAAGGTATCTCGGTTCCGATGGATTCGGCTCGATTTTGATTCTCAGTCGTCTGATATTCACATCCACGACCTTGTCATCGCCGTAGAAGTTTTCGCCCCAGACCTTATGCAGAAGTTCGCCTCTGCCAAGGCTGTATTCGGGAGCCTCAAAAAACGCCTGCACGATGCGGAATTCAATCTGCGTCAACTCAATTACGGAGTTCTCGAATTCCAACGCCCGTGAGCGTAAATTCAACGCAAATTTTCCGTGAGTTATCCTTTCGTTGTCGGTGGGAATTACCGTCACACCGGAGCGATTGACCGACACACGCCTGTACACCGCATCAATTCTCGCCATAAGCTCAGACACAGAAAAGGGCTTCGTGATATAGTCATCGGCGCCGGTAAGAAGTCCGGTAACCTTGTCCATCTCCTGAGATTTTGCAGTCAGCAGGACAATTCCCAGCATGCTGTTCTTTTTTCGGAGGATTTCACAGAGCTCAAGTCCGTCAATTCCAGGCATCATAATGTCCAGCAGAGCTATGTCGAAGTTGCCACGGTACTTGTTGTACAACTCCAGCGCCGCCGTGCCGTTGTCCGCCTCAAAGACCTCGTAGCCGTTTCTTGTCAGGTTGAACACCACTAAATCACGTATATTTTTTTCATCCTCGGCAATTAGAATTCTTTTCATTTTGTCACCTAAGACTAAATTTTTCTTTTATGTACTCCGCCTGAATACCAGCATTTTCGCCGTCGGCGGTGATTTGAAGAACGTAGGCATAGCCGTCTTTTTTTGCAAGCAGAACATCCTCAGAATGAATTTTTGAATCCTCGCTCTGTCGTGCAATGGTAAACAGTCTGAAGCCGGTTTGGGCGGACTGTTCATCGTAATTATAAAATGTAAGAGTTTCGGCGTCAACGCTTAGCTGAACTGTGATTCTGTTTTGCCACTCGTCGGGAAAATCGAAGTCAAAGCCGAGCTCCGACACATTGAGATAAGTGCTTGTAAGTACAAGTCCGTCGGTGGTAGCCCTTGATAGACCATCCAAGGAGGCATTTTTCTCCTCGCCGTCTGAATACACAACTCCACCGGGAAGCTTCACCGACACGGGAATGTCGATAATTCCGTCACCGGTGTAATCGGCGCACATTCTGTCCTGACTGCGAAGAGTATCCGCCACAGTTTCATAGGGAACAGAAAGTCCGTCATCCGACAAAAGCACAAGCTCCGTTGCCGCTGCTGAACCCACAATTTCATCGATGTAAAACAGTGCAAGACCGTTTTTTTTCTGAAATTTTATGGACTTGTAATCACTTGCAGATGGATCCAGGGAACACTCACCCACAAGACAGAATTTCTTTTCCTTCGTGTCGTAATTCAATAGCCTTGCGCTTGCCACGAAGCTGTTATCCACGGTGTCCCGAAGGACGATGAAAATCTCATCCTTTGCATCATTGTCCGTCTCCGCAAGGTAGAACGCCGTATAATTCTCCGTCACGCAGTTTTTGACCGTGCCGTAGACCAAATCCTCCGCCGTGTATCCACCATAGACTGTCAGCGAACGCATCGAACCGCCAATAAGCTCCCAGGTTATGATGATTTCATCCAGCTCATCGCCATATAGGTCATTAAATTCCACGGAATTTACGCCAATTCCAGGTCCGGAAATATCAGCAACAGACACCCACTGGTCGCCGTTTTTGTCCAGTATGTTGAAACGGGCGGAGCTGTCATCGCCGTCAACAGAATACAGCACTATGCACTCCTCGTCGCCGTCCATATCAAAATCCTTCAAAATATAGGAAGAGCGATACTCACCGGTAACCGGAGTCAGCAAGGTAAAATTCGTTCCTACCGCACCTTCAAATGCGGTCTGAATTGCAAGATTTTCACCCGTAAGCTTCGGCGCTTTAAGTAATTTTTCCGCCGACCTGAAATTCGGTCCGTCGCAGGATGAGAGCAAAACCGCCATCACCGCCACAAGGGAAAGCCCGAGGAGAATTTTCACCGCCGGAAGGAATATTCTGTTGTGGATTTTCATTCCGGCATCACCTCAATCAGTCTGCTTTCAGGAAAACTGTATATTCGCCGTAAGCCCAGCAGCTGCCACCGGACTTCGTTCTTATGGAGCATTCCGCTCTGAATCGACCGCTGTGAATTTCAATATCCTTCAGATTCACTTCAACATAGAATGCGGAGGCGTCCACATTTTCCAGCTCGTCCTCGGGACCTATAATCGTGACCGTAATGCTTTTGTCATCCGGCGTGATGGTCATATTCTCCGGCGCACCGCTTATCTGAACATTTTCGCTTGTTGGCGTAATTTCAATTTCCTTGGTCACGTAGTCAGAGGTATCCACCTTCACGGTAAACTCCTGAGTTTCATCAAGAATGAGAATATCACTGACGGAGGACTTATCAAATGTGAAGGTATTGACGGAGTTATCCAGCTGATTAAAGTCGATAACGCCAACCTGCACAGAGGTAGCAGTATCTGCATCCTTGGCAAGCACGGCACAGCTTATAGTGGACGGACTTATTGTATATTCGAGAGGATTTGTGGTAAAGTATGTCGGTGTGGATGCAAAGGCAATACTCGTTGGAAGCTGCATAATTTTCCGAACGGGTACGGTTACCGTGATGTCCTCATCGATGGTCGTGTACTTGCACTCCGAATTTACCGTCATAACAGTGGAAAGCTCTGCATCAGCGGTGAAGTTCTCCGTAAGATTACCCTCGCATACGGCGGTTGCAAGGATTTTTTCAATTTTGTCGATTTCACTTGCAGGTCCGCTAAGATTTACCTTACTCATGGAGGTTATTGGCGTGTCAGTCATATAGCCATCCGCAGCAAGATTTTCTGCCTCGCATTTTATGTTCGCCTCAACGGGAATTTCCTTCTCCACACGCTTGTCGAAATAGACCGTCACAGAGGATGTGGAGTAGGATTCGATGGAAACATCCGCAACATTTGTGGAAACCACCACATCAAGAGTCGCAACGCCAGAGCTGTTCACATAATTTGTGTTGGCGTAGCAGGAGAGAGATTCAATTGAGAATGCACTTTCCGAAATTTTGTATCTGGGACCCTTTATGACCACATTGGTCTTGAAATCCGTCTCGCCAAAAAGCTCAAGTCCGAGATTTCCGGGAGTGCTGTCCTCAACCTTTATGGTAATCGGAATATCCGCTATGGTGCGGGTCACCTCATCGCCTGCATATAGAGATACATAGAACCATATTCCGAGAGCGCAGATTACCGCAACAAGAAGCACAAAGCGGTTATCATACATCAGTCTCTCGAACAGGGATTTTTTCTTTTTCGTCTGTTTGAAAAATCTTTTGTCGGTATTGCCACTTGAGGGCTCGTCGCCAATTTCTTCAAACTTTAAATCATCAAAGGAGTGATCGTCATTCATTGTTTTTGCCTCCTCTGAAGAATTTTTTCAACCTGTTGCCAATGGGATTACCCGTATCGGATGGCAGAAGATTTTCCATAAGAATTTCACGAAGCTCCGCATCGGTAATTCCACGCTGAAGCTCACCGTTCATTGCAACGGAGATAATGCCGGTCTCCTCGCTTGTCACCACCGCAATGGCATCACAGCCTCTTGTAGCCTCCATGGCAGCACGGTGACGAGTACCGAATTTTTCACGGATGTCACGGTCGGTTTTCAGTGGCACAACGCATCTTGCCGCAACAATTCTGCCGTCCTTGATGATTATCGCTCCGTCGTGAAGCGCCGCATTGGGAAAGAATATCGCAAGGAGCATTTCCGTGGTGGAAATTGCATCAATCTGAACTCCGGTACGCTCCAGGTCGCCCAGATTTGCCTTCCGCTGAAAGACCATCAGAGAGCCCACCTTGTCGTCACTCATTGAGGCGCAGGCTCTGCAAACAGAATTTATGCAGTCCTCCCAAATTTGCTCCTTATTGGAGCCCTGGGTGAATATGGAAAGATTGCCCCATTTTGCCTGACCTACCTTGGATAGGAAATTCCGTATCTCGGTGTTGAAAATCACCACAACAATCAAAAGAATGTTGGACATCACCGTGGTAAATATCGCCTGAGATGCCTTCATCTGGAAGATATTCACCGCAGCGTAACAGAACAATACCACAACAACGCCCTTAATCAGCTGCAGCGATTGAGTTCGGCGAACCTGAATAATAAGCGTGGCAATTATTACTGCGACGAATATTACATCGAGTAAATCAACAAAACCGAAGTCGGAAAATACGCCTCCGATGGTTTTGAACATATTGCCGATAGTTTCCATAACAAAGCTCCTGTTAAAAGTCATGCTGGCGTAAAGTCGTAAGATAGGCACTAGGCATTAGGCACTAGGCGGATACTGGGAATTTTTTTCGGAAGGTAAGTCTTACCGTTCAGGGTGTTAAGAGTCTTGCTTGCGCAAAGTCTGGCTAACGCCAAGTCATGCTTCACGCTAACGCTAAGTCATCCTTCACGCTAACGCTAAGTCTTGCTAACGCAAAGTCATCCTTCACGCTAACGCTAAGTCATGCTTCGCAAAGAAAATGACAAATAGACTTTCTGAACCGTTCGCACGCCCCCAAATCCCCGAGCACAGTCCCGTAGCACATCGCACGCCCCCTGAAAGGGGGAGAGGGCCAGCTTGCTGGC